>Ga0315295_10002338_pt1 | contig 16096 bp, 12 predicted proteins | sample YL17G14_0_MG_FD_204453 | JGI IMG/M metagenome (GOLD analysis project Ga0315295, IMG submission 204453) | Sediment microbial communities from Yellowstone Lake, YNP, Wyoming, USA - YL17G14_0 | ecosystem: Environmental > Aquatic > Freshwater > Lake > Sediment | place: USA: Wyoming | collected... | reverse complement strand
TGGCGGGTGCGCATCCAACTAAGAGCGAAAAAATAACTGTTATTGCAATTAATATCGAGAATATAATTTTGTGCCAAAAATAAAGCGCCGCTGTTATCAGGGCGCTTTTACTGGCAAATGTAATTACTTTCAACTCTGCTCTCCTTTCCAAACATGGGAGGCGTCACCGTTTCCAGTGGCACCCTATCGGCCGATGCCCTTGGCTATTCCTTTAGGGCAACAGGCTCGGAAAGCTGCTATCGAACTGATAGCATTTTAGCATAATGATTTCCGGCTTACAATGCCCCCTCATCAGATTGCTGCCCTTGTGTAATGGTAGACAATAAGTAAAATTTTCAGAAATATTAGTTGAGTTGAGTCTGACTATTTCTATGCCATGATTGTCAAGCATTAAAGTTAGTGCTAATATTATCGATAACCTTAAAAAGGATATTAGTGAGCCGTAAGTGACCCCACCCACGCAATTTAGCCCCGGTCTCTATTTTATTTTGCGCGGAAACTATTTTTCAGTCTCAAGCAGACGGTATAAGGTTGGCCGTTGCCAGCTATGAGATTTGACAAATCAGGTTAAAATGTGGTATTATTAATAGAGTTCCAAGTAGTCGAGCTTAGACCCGGCGGGTGTAGTTCGGTAGAGGCCGAAGGGTGCGGTAGCCTACCGCAAACGAAGTAAGCCTGAGCCGAAAGCGCAAGCGGAGAAAGCGCCGGGAACGAGTGAGGTTACTCGGGACTTTTTCTTTCTACACAACTTCCTTCTTAAAGCTCCCCTCATCTGGATTGAAAGTTGTAGTTTCTCAGTGGTAAAGTAGAGCAGATTCTGCTTACTTCTAAAAATTATGAGAATAAAGGCAATTTTTAATAAAATAGATGTTTGGCTAAGAGAAGCGCTGCAAAAAAGGGGCTCCATTTATTTCAGCTACGTTGACGTTATTTTCAAATATCCCTGGCTGTGTCTATACAATACGATTCTGATGTTACAAGCAAATCTGTTTAATCGCGCCGTAATTCACGTTATAGGTGACAGCCACTTGAGGCCCTTCATTTTCAAAAGGCCTTTCTCATTGCACCACATATCGCAGGCAACTGCCTACAATTTAAATAAGGACAGCAGCTTCTCCCAGTCGAAGAGATATTTGAATTCATTCTTACCCGCCATAAATAAACAGAGGGATGTTTTGCTTTTGGTTTTCGGTGAAATAGATGCTCGCGTGCATATTTTCCTTCAGTATGAGAAAAATAATGAGAAGATAAGCATCGAGAGACTCATAGAGGCTACCGTGGAGAAATATGGGGAGACGATTAGAAGACTAAAGGATGAAGGATTCGCAGTATGCGTTCACGGCATACCGCCGGCAGCACGAAAAGACTTCGAGTCGAACCTACCCTTCCTTGGAAGTCCGGAACAAAGAAGTGACATATCCAGAGAATTTAACAGAAAATTAGGTGAGTTTTGCCAGAAAAGCGGAGTTCCTTTCATAGATATGCAGTCGATTACTGCAGATGAGAATGGGTTTATGAAGAAGGAATATGCTGCTGATGAAGTGCATCTTAGCAGTAAAGTAGTGCCTTTTGCCAGGGACAGAATAGTCGAGGCATTCGGAAGCAGTAAAAATTTTAGTTGAAACCTTAAGCCGACCGGCTAAAAGGTGGCTACTACATCCAGCTTGATTTCCGGATAAATTTGCTCCGATTTAGGTGGCATGGGGCTGTAGACCCAGTTAACAATGATGCTGCCGCACTGCACACCGCCGATTCGTTGTATTCCCTGATAGGTACCCCGCAGCAGCACGTCCTCCATATCGAAGGACATACAGAAGATGGCAACGGTCGTGTTAGCCGGTATCGCCTTGATATCTTCCTTGAATGCCGAAGCAGCGAAGATTACATTTTCTGTGCCGGATGTTTGTGCCTGAATGACTGGAATAACGGTAGGATAGCCATCTTCGGCAATATAAGCCAGGAATTTTAGGTTGGATATTTTATCTATAAGCTGGCGTGTCCACAGGTTGAGTATATCAGCTCTCCTTTTCTTGGGGGATAACATCTTTGCCAACATGGTTTTGAGAGCTGCCTGTACTACGCTGCCCATGGGCAGAGGCTCCTTGCCATACTGCTCCATGAGGTCGAAGTAATAAACTGTGTGGATGCCGAAATAGGCGTTATAACGGAACATAGGCATGTTATTAAAAATGTCGAATTCCTTACCGCTTTTTTCAATATGTGTGAAGTTCGCTTTGCCGCGCCAGTTGTTCCTGTCGAGTGTCAGGATGAGAAATCCAGCTTTTGGATTTTTTCTGACGTTGACTTTGCTTAAGCCCTCGGAAAATTGCCCGAAGACTAGCTCTGTCGGCGAGCTGGCACACAGTGAGGAGAGTAATGTGACATGAGGCAGACCCTCTTCGTTTATGGTGGCCAGTAGCCCCACCTTCATCTCCGGTTCAAAGCTCTTAATATCTGATTCGGAAAAAGATTTCAGGACCTTTCTTTGATTATTCATTGCCGTCTCCTCTACGAATCTTCAACTTTCGTCGGGCCAGTGGCCAAAACAATTTCAGGATTAACACCGGACTGCCTGGCACATTGCTCCAGTTCACGCACAGTGTCTTTGGTCATAAGCGGTGTGCTGGCATATTGCCAGGTAATCCCCAGTCTCCGGTATTTATCGCGGCAGAGGTTGTTAAAAGCACACAATTCCCACCGCTGAACAACCCCAGCCAGGTTTTTAGCGATGAAGCCGCCAAGACCAGTGATATTCTCAGGTGTGGCCGTGGCTGCGGGAATAAGCGGAGTTCTTATCCATAATACCTTTTCCGGAGCCATATTTAGGATATAGTCGCGGATGTACAGGAGATTGTCGAATATCCTCTGGTTATGCTGCCCGGTGAAAGTGCGGTGCTTTTCAGCGTCTATTTCCTTTAAGTCGAACAGCACAATGTCGGTATACGGCAACACCTTATCAAGGGAACTGGTGGAGCACACCCCACAGGTATCAATGGCGGTGTTGATTCCTTTTTCTTTCAGGTGTTGGAGCAGCGCGGCAGAGAAATCGGGCTGCATAAGAGGTTCACCGCCGGAAAGAGTAACGCCGCCAGATTTCTCAAAAAATACCCGGTCTTTAATCAGTTCGTCAAAAAGCTCATGGACGCTGGCTGTCTTTCCCAGAAGCTCCATGGCGTTTGCCGGGCAGGCTTCGGCACAATCGCCACAGTCTGTGCACAGCTCACGGTTAATAAGGATTCCCTGCTCCGTTTTATTCAGGCAATGTTGGGGGCAGGTTTTTATACAGGTACTGCAGCTAATGCACCGATTTTCCAACCACTGTATTTGAGGCTCCATCGATATGCTTTCAGGGTTGTGGCACCACAGGCAGCTCAGCGGGCACCCTTTGAAAAATACCGTGGTGCGTATGCCGGGGCCGTCTTCTGTGGAAAATCGCTGCAAATGGAGTATCATTTCCTTAGTGCCTTTGCCTGTATCCGTTGCAACTGTGCCTTCCGTAATTACTCGGTTATCAAATAAAGCGGTTTTGTTACTTCCCATATTAAAGCATCCCTGTCAAATCTGGTGGCTTTCGCGGGCTATGATTTCGTTTTGCAACTCTCTGCCGATGGCGGTGAAATAGGCGTTGTAGCCAGTAACGCGGACCAGCAGATGTTTATAGTTCTCAGGGTTTTTCTGGGCATCTCTGAGCATATCGGCATTAACCATATTAATTTGCAGGCAAGTGCCGCCGTTTTCCACATAGCCTCGTAAGAATGCCTTGAACTTTTTCTTATGTTCAGGGTCGCGCATGAGCGACGGATTGAAGGTGATAGTGTGGCTGGCGCCGTTGGGTAGCAGGTTATAAAACTCCAACCAGTCTCCCTTGCCCTGTAGGTTCTTTCCGCCAATAACTTTGCCCACTGAATTGACGTTAGCCGTCGGCCCATTTATATCGGCACCGTTTGAGGGGCAAATGGCATTTGAGAGGAATTTGCCCTTTGGCCTTCCGTCAGCGCTGGCCGGCAGAACGTATCCATCCGAAATCCAGTAGTTCCAGCTAAGCATGCCGGGACGGAACTGCTTGCCTGTTGGTTTGGACTTATATTTCCATGTTTCCTCTGTCCACAGTTCCATGACCTTTTTACCTATTTCATCAGCGGCGTCATCGTCCCTGCCGTATTTGGGCGCCTTATTAAGTGCCTGGGCTTGCAGCACCTCACAGCCTGCCCAATTGGCTTTAAGGGCGTCTGTTAGCTCTTTCACGGTGCAAATATTCTTATCGAACACCAGGTATTTTACTGCCAGCAAGGAATCAACTGTCGTGCCATAAGTTACCGCCTCGACGGTGGTGAAGCTTAGTTCGGCGCCGCCCTCATTTATGTCCCTGCCTTTTTCAGCGCAACCTTTGACCAGGCATGAGAGATAAGGAGTCGGCAGGAATTTGGCTCTTATCTCGTCGGTCCTTTGGTAAAGCTCAGCGATCTTTTTGACAATATACGTGGTCTGAACAACATAGGCATTCCAAAACTCCTCCCAAGTCTTGAAACCCTCTGTATTGCCGGTATGGGGACCCCATAGTTTGCGCGGTTCCATCTTCCCTGTCATCGGGTGGGTATAGGGAATTAAGTCATATCCGCCGGTAAGTGCCAGTTCCACTGCCTTAAGGAGGTTGAGGTTAATATCAACCGTACCGGAGCGGTCGTTGCCGCACATTGTGTTTTCCAGGCAGCCGACAGGTGCATAATCATAAACATTGTTCTGGTTGACAAGCTGCTGAACGGCAGCTTTTTTCGCCTCCAGCATCATACCGGCTATAGAGCGTTCATCGAAATTAATAAGGAATGGCGCACCCTGGCTCGAGGAGATCATATCTATAACTTTGTCATAAAGCTGGTCGGGAGTATTTCTGTGCAGCCGGACATTTGGCTTCGGCTCCAGAATTGGCGTCATTTCGTCAATGACCTCGAGCATGGCATAAGTGAGGTCATTGGTCATATCTTTACCGTCTGGGCCTACTCCCGAAAGGGTAACTACCTGACCGAAGCCGGAGGTGATACCCTGGTTGCCGCCGGTGCGAATCATGGCGTCGTAAACTGTGTTGCAATGCATCCAGAAGCACTTCAATATTTCTTTGCCGAATTCTCTATCCATGCCTTCATTGATTGATTTTTGCCACAGTGGATAGAGGTACTGGTCAATCCTGCCGAAAGAAAGGCCGGGTCCGGGATAGCTTTCATCGCTCATAACAAGCATGTGGGTTAGCCAAAGGGATTGCACCCCCTCCCAAAACGTCCGTGCCGGCTCCCAGGGCACCTTTTTTAACATGGCTGCCATCTGGAGCAGTTCGCTTTTTCTAGCGGCGTCAGGTTCTTGAGAAGCGAGGTCGGTACAGACCTGGCTGTACTTCAATGCCACATCCTGGGCCATAGTTGCCGCAGTCAGCATAGACCTGAGCTGCGCGCCCTTTTTCCCTTTCTTTTCAGCGTCAGTGAGAGCCTTATAGTAGTAGTCGATGTCGGCGTAAATGCTTTCCCAGCCTTTTTCGATAACCGTTGTGTAGTCGGGTATGAGGTGACCGCTGGTAGCGCCGACGTTCCCATAGCCGTGGTTGTGCAACCACAGTATAGCTGCCCTGGCTCCATTTTTGCCGTAAACCATTTTCCGGTATTGCTTTGCCTCATTTTCGTTGAGGCAGGTGGACGCTTGTAGATTGAAGCGTGCCCCGGCAATCAGGTCGCCGGGCAGAATCTCATGTGGTAAATAATGTACCATTACTTCTTTAACAAACCAGGCATGGCGTTCAGGCAAGCCCCATTTCCAGAAATCGGCGTGTAATGTTACCTTTTTTGCCGTCTGTTTAAAGGCACCGGTGAAGGTTGAAAGGAAAGCATAAGTCTCGGGGACTATGTAGTACTGCCCTTCCTGAAACTGGAAGTCCCACGTTGTTCCAGTGGTCCAGGCGGTAAACTCGTTGTTCCATTTTCGGTTAAGGCCCCGGAAATAATAGTCACGTAGCCATTTAATCCGGGGTGACAGATTCTTCGGCTCCTTGATGATGTATCTCGGTTTTTCGGGTATGGCTGTAGTCATAATCTCATCCTCCCGTCAAAGGTTTGACTGCCTCGATAAAATGAACGAGCGGCAAGGGTTTTTATCCATGCAGAACTATAGCACAGAGCAGCATTAAACTACCAATCATATTGTGCGGTCAAAGACTAAACGGTTTGACAAAAATGGACTTGCCAATTAAAGTGTAAATCGCCCGGTGTAAAAAATGCTAGAGTTTTTGACCCATAACTGGCAGTGGATATTACTGGGCTTAGTAGCCCTGGCTGTGCTGACTGTAGTTTTTAGAGCCAAGCCAGTTCGGGTTGGGCTCAAAACCGCGGCTATGATAGTGAGCCTGGGTATCAGCTATAAAAAAAATACTGGAGTCATTCCTGGAAGCGTTCTTGTCTCTGAGGTCACTTTTCGATGTGGCGACCGAGACATAGTTGCCAATCTATATCGTCCAAATGACAAAAGGCGACATTCAGGTCTAATCCTCGCCCACGGTGCCATCAAGGGTGGAAAAGATGATAGAGCACTCAGATTCGGCGGCCAAAGCCTGGCCAGCGCCGGCTATGTGGCTCTGGTACCACAGTTGGACAACTTGAACAGGTTACGTCTGCATCAGGATGATGTAGATGCCCTGGTCGCCGGCATTAGGTACCTTTCGGGGCAAGAGTTCTGCAATGGAAAGATAGGGCTTGTGGGCGTCTGTCTCAGCGCACCGCTGGTTTTTTCGGCGGCTGCCGAGCCAAGCGTCAGCCAAAATGTGGCTGTTATAACTTGCTGGGGCGGCTTTTACAACATTAACGACTGGCTGCAAGCGGTTATTATTGAGCACTATATTGATGGGGGTGAAGTGAGGCCGTGGAAACCGCGCGTTCTTTTGATAGAGGAAGCACCTAAGTGGCTGATTGAACTTTTGCCCAACGCTTCGGACAGAGTCTTCCTTGAGGAAATGCTGAAAGGCAACACCACGGATTACGCAAGGAGCCGTCTTTCTCCTTCGGGGCAGGCTATGTATGAGCTACTTACTAATCATGACCCCAAACGAGTAAGACAACTCTGGGAAAGGCTCGACCCGAAAGTACGGCAAGCTCTTGACAACCTGTCGCCCCACACCAAAATCGACAAGCATAACACCAAAATCGCTATTATCCACACCTTTAACGACGATGTCATACCCTGGGTGGAATCCTGTAAACTCGTCGACGCTATCGATGATAAAAATAAGGTCTACTTCAGGGTCTTTCGCCAGTTCTATCACGTTAGCATTGAAGACCTCTTGAAGGCGCGAATTTCCAACCTCCACCATGTAATCTCGGAGGCTGTCCAGTTCTATCTTTATATGTATTCCATCCTTTACCAATTATGAGCATAACTGGTTATCCTTGGCCCAGGTTTTGGTCTTCTGTACCGTGCTAACCACTTGACACACCTTCTGCCAAAGTATTAATGTAATACGTAATGAAGACGCGGAAGTTGGATTGGGTTGTATTTTACGCACTGTGGGCTCTGTGGCTATTCCTCCTGCCATTTATGTATATTTTGGCTGGCGTTAGAACTCGAAGGAATTGAGATTTATACACCGTATTCTTTAAAACATCGGTGTATTCCGGTGACAGGATGACCTTAATCGCACACTATTGTTCAGGCCGCTTTTGCAGCCATTAGGAATTCGAAAATTACAGTTAGGGGGCAAGCGCATGAAGCATAGAGAAGGTAAATTCAAAGGGTACAAGGGACTAAACCTCTATTACCAATGCTGGCTGCCTGAGGATAAACCCAAGGCTGTGCTGCTGGTCGCTCACGGCTTGGCTGAACACAGCGGACGCTACAAAAATCTGGTCGATTACTTCGTCCCTAAGGGCTACGCCGTCTATGCTCTTGACCATCGAGGTCATGGCAAATCAGAGGGCACGCGGAGCTATGTTGATAACTTCAATGATTACCTCACTGACCTTAAAACCTTCTTCGACATGGTGCGTAAAGAGAATAAAAATGCTAAGATTTTCCTTTTCGGGCATAGTTTGGGTGGCACTATTGTCACCGCCTATGCGGTAGAACATCAAGAGGAGTTGGCAGGGCTTATACTTTCCGGGTCAAGCCTCGTGCCCAGCACCAGCGTTTCACCAGCATTACTTGCCATGGCCGGAATAATCTCGGCGCTGCTGCCCAAAATGGGCGTGACGTTGCTTGATGCTTCTGCTATCAGCCGGGATAAAGCTGTCGTCGACGCCTATGTTAATGACCCGCTGGTGTTCCGGGGTAAGGTCCCTGCCCGGACGGGTGCCGAACTGGCCAGGATGTGGAAGCAACTGCCGGAACAAATGCCTAAGATAAAGCTGCCCGTACTGATTATGCATGGTTTCACTGACCAGCTGGCAGACCCGCGGGGAAGCAAACTGCTGTATGAGCGGGTAGGCTCTAAAGACAAGACGCTGAAGCTATACGACAACTGCTACCACGAAATCTGCAATGAGCCGGAGCACAATCAGGTCATGGCCGACATCGAAGCCTGGCTGGCCAAACACATTTGATCGAATATGGGTACTGAGTTTACAGCCCAGGAACTCACGCAAGAGGTCAAGGCGGCTGCTACGGCTAATGGGGCAACATTGGTCGGAGTGGCAGCTATTGAGTCTATTCCACCGTGCACGCCGCCGTTGCCGGTAACTAAAGTGATGCCCCAAGCGCGCAGTGTGGTGGTTTTCGGGATTCCCATGTTGCGTGGCTCGATTGAAAGCTCAAGCCTATTTTCTGCCATGATATCTACGCATGCCACCTATAAAGAAGCGGAAATACTTGCACTCAGATTAGGCAGGCTCTTGGAAGAGCGTGGATATAGAGCAGCTATAATAGTACCGGCATCGCCCATTGAGATGAGCAGGGAGACCAGTGGGTTGTTAGGCGATATTTCTCTACGTCATGCCGCTGTGGGTGCTGGCCTTGGGGTAATAGGTAAAAACCGCTTGCTGCTCACTCGTAAGTGGGGGCCGAGGGTAAGATTGGGTGCCGTCGTTACTGATGCCCCACTGGCCGCGGATAAACCCATGGAGGAACGGTTGTGTGATGATTGCGACCTGTGCGTGCAATCCTGCCCGGCGCAGGCACTGAATACAAATACTCTTAAAGATGCCGTCAAATGCCTTGGCAAACAGCAGAAATGGGGAATGGCCAGGCATATCCAATACATGCAAAAGCTGTTGGAAGCCCCGTCAGAGCAGCAGAAATCAATGCTGCGTGACCCTGAGTACTGGAATATTTATCAAGCGCAGAGCGTGACTCTGATGTACACCTGCTACGAGTGTGTAAACTCCTGTCCGGCGGGCAAATAGAAAACTGTTATCTGCCAACCGATTGTTTGTCAGGCTTTGGGCTTTGCGTTACACTTGGAGAAAAGGAGGTCAACATGGCTGAATGTCATTATCGTAAAGATAGCATTACTAAATTAGGCAAGTTGTATCAATTAAAACCTGAGATTTTGCAGGCTTTTATGGATTTTGACGGCAAGGTCTTTGCCGACGGAGCCCTGAGCACTAAAATTAAAGAGCTGATTGCTGTAGCCTGCGCTCATGTCACTCAGTGTCCCTACTGCATAGAAGCGCATACCAAAAGGGCGAAGAAGGCAGGTGCTGCGGACGGCGAACTGGCTGAGGCAATATTTGTGGCCGCATCCCTGCGAGCCGGCGGTGCTCTGGCGCATAGCTGCATAGCCATCGAAGCCTTAGAGGAAAAGTAAAGCCAGACCAGGGACATAGAACTTAGCCTTAGCTCTCTTTTATGCTATACTAGGCATGATTTGCGCCCAGGCGACTGAGCATTCTCAATGCCCGGTAAAAGCTATATTCTAGTTATCGACCAGGGAACCACGGGAAGCGCTGCTTTACTATTTAATGACTCAGGACAGGTAGTCTCCAGCGCCGACCGTGAGATACGTCAAATTTATCCGCAGCCCGGCTGGGTGGAGCATGACCCGGTAGAGATTTTCCAAACCTCGCTGGCTGTGGCTAAAGAGGCACTGCAACAGGCGGGGCTGACTACCTCCCAGGTAAAAGGGTTGGGCATCACCAACCAGCGGGAGACGACCGTAGTCTGGGACCGCCGCACCGGAAAGCCGGTGAGCAATGCTGTGGTCTGGCAGTGCCGTCGCACCGCCCCGATATGCGAAGAACTTAAACAAAAGGGCATGGGCCAGCCTATTAAGGACAAGACGGGATTATTACTTGACGCCTACTTCTCCGCCACCAAGCTACGCTGGATTCTGGATAACATACCCGATGGTCAACGTCGTGCCCAGCAGGGCGACCTTTTATTCGGAACAGTAGACAGCTGGCTCGTCTGGAATCTCACCGGTGGCGTCGTCCATATTACCGACTACAGCAACGCCTCCCGCACTATGTTGTTCAATATTCATACCCTGCAATGGGATAAGGAACTACTGGCTCAATTAGACATACCGGAGGCAGTCCTTCCCAAGGCCATGCCCTCGAGCCAGGTTTATGGCGAGACTATCCCCGGCCTGCTGGGTGATGCGCGAGTGCCTGTAGCCGGTATAGCCGGCGACCAGCAGGCAGCCCTGTTCGGCCAAGCGTGTTATCAGGCAGGCATGGCCAAAAACACTTACGGTACGGGTTCGTTCGTTCTGCTCAACACCGGTGACAAGCCGGTCCGCTCTGAGAAAGGCCTGGTTACAACCGTGGCCTGGGGTCTTGGGGGCAAGGTAATTTATGCTATGGAAGGTAGTATCTTTATCACCGGCGCTGCTGTACAGTGGTTACGTGACGGCTTGCGCCTGATAAAAACCGCTGCCGATAGTGAGCCGCTTGCCCGCTCCGTTCCGGATAATGGCGGAGTCTATTTTGTTCCTGCCTTCGTGGGACTGGGTGCTCCTTACTGGGATATGTATGCCCGAGGCACCATCGTCGGGCTTACTCGAGGTACCACCAGCGGGCATTTGGCACGGGCTACGCTGGAAGCCATAGCCTATCAAGTCCGGGATGTGGCAGACGCTATGGGCGCCGAAGCCGGCCTTAAGGTGCCGCTGCTCCGGGTTGATGGCGGCGGCACGGCCAATTCACTTCTGATGCAGTTTCAAGCAGATATACTGGGTATACCCATTCAACTGGCAGCCATAGCCGAGACAACGTCCCTGGGCGCTGCATACCTGGCTGGCCTGGCAGTCGGCCTGTGGCCAGACACGGCTCAGCTTAGCCGGATGTGGCGTCCGGCTGAGACCTACGAACCAAAGATGTCTGCTGACCAGCGTGAGACACTGTGTGCCGGCTGGAAGCGTGCCGTGGAACGCGCCCGCGGCTGGGTCGAAAGCTAAGTAAAGCATAGGGGTAGCCTGGAGCATCGCTCTACCCCAAATAATAGGAGTTGAAGCATGAAAAGAGACATTAATGCCATTGCCAGGGAAAAATTCGACCTGATTGTGGTGGGCGGCGGCATTATAGGCACCGGTATTGCCCGGGACGCGTCTCTCCGCGGCATAAAAACATTGCTCATTGAGAAGGAAGACTTCGGCTATGGCACCACTTCCCGTTCTTCACGGTTGATTCACGGCGGGCTTCGCTACCTGCGAATGCTTGAGTTTCACCTTGTGCGTCAGGACCTACTGGAGCGAGAAGTTCTTTTGAAAATTGCTCCACACCTGGTACATGCTTTTCCCTTCATCATACCCATAACCAGCCTTTATTACGAAGTAGCTCTAAGTATAGGCGTGCGCATGTATGATGTGATGGCTTCGGGCAAGTCTATGCCTTCCCACCAGCATCTTTCGCGACGAGAGGTTCTGGAAATAGAACCGGAACTTGAGGGGCTGAAAGGTCTAAGAGGTGCTTTACTCTACTATGATTGCCAGGCGCCGTATACCGAGCGTTTGGGCATAGAGAATGTGCTTAGCGCCGCAGAAAACGGTGCCACCATCATAAACCATGCTCAGCTTACCGGCTTCATCAGGGATGGCAATGACGTGCGTGGCATAGAAATGCTGGACTGCCTGTCAGGAGAAACCTATAGGGTTAAGGCGAGGCTGGTGGTAAACGCCGCCGGGCACTGGGTCGACTGCGTCAGAGATTTGCTCCGCGGCGGCCCGGCCAGCACCGTTCGCCGGACCAAGGGCATACATTTGCTGACTCCAAGGCTGACACAGAAGGCGCTGGTTTTATTTTCTCCCGTTGATGGACGTCTTTTTTTCGTCATGCCGTGGCTGGATTACACCCTGATAGGTACTACCGACACTGACTATTCCGGAGACCTTGACGCTGTTTGCGCTGAAGAGGCCGACGTAGCCTACATGTTGGCTGGAATCCGCGAGGTCTTCCCCAAGTTGCGCGAAGACAACATAATTTATACTATGGCCGGATTGCGTTCCCTGGCCCATATCGGCGGTGAAAGAGCATCGAATATTACACGCGAGCATAAGGTGCTCGACCACAAAAAGAGGGACGGTATAGAAGGGCTGGTCTCAGTGCTGGGAGGCAAGATAACCGCCTACCGGGCTGTAGCCAAGGACGCGGTGGATACTGTTTGCCGCAAGCTGGGAGTGAAGGCAATGTGCACTACAGCCGAAGTGCCTCTGCCCGGGGCACCGGCGGTGTCGCAGCAAAAGATGGCTCATGCGGCTCGGGAGAGCAGTCTGCCTTTGAATACGGTAAGACATCTTGCCGCTCTTTACGGTTCCCGCTTTTCACAGGTTCTGGATTTAGTCCAACACGACAAACGAGGCGGGCAGCGACTCTGTCCCCACAGTCCTGACCTCCTGGCTCAGGTGCAGCACAGCGTCAAGGAAGAGAGCGCTCTTACCGTGGCCGATTTCCTGCTCCGCCGCAGTAATGCAGGGCTGATGTCATGCCAGGGTCTGGACGCTGTGGAGACAGTGGCGCAGGAGATGGGACGTCTACTTAAGTGGAGCCAGGCTGAACAACGACGGCAGGTTGAAGCCTACCGCGCCCAGGCAGCTCTGTGCCAGCATTTCAGGACCGGCTCTGGTAAAAGGTCACGGCAGCCTAAAAAGGTTTGACACGGTTTAGAGTTCCCACCCCTATCATTCTGAGCCTTCCCTGTCATCCTGAGCCCTTCGTCTTGTCATTCTGAGCGAAGCGAAGAATCTACCTTAGCTTAGGGTAAACTCCGCGAAGGATCTCCGCAGACTCTTTGTAGAATCTGTCTTGAGTCGAGATTCTTCGGTCGCTCTACGCTCCCTCAGAATGATAACAGCAGAGGACTCTCAAGGTTTGACACTCCAAGACGGCTGTGCTAACTTTTAGACCGTGGCAGCGTAGCTCAGTGGTAGAGCAGGGGACTCATAAGCCCTTGGTCACTGGTTCAAATCCAGTCGCTGCTACCAGTCCTCCCTCTGTCACTGCGAGCCCTCATTTTTCTGTCATTGCGAGCCGAAGGCGTGGCAATCTCGGAGAATTAAAGAGGTTCCGTTTACCTTTTCTTTTTCTTTCGACCGGAGGATTAAACTGAAATCATGCCCAATACACCAAGTATGCCTACGATAACTCCTATCGCTCCCAATATGCCAAGATATTTAAGCCCATTCTTCAAATACCTGAAGTAAGCGAAGAAGCCAAAGAAGGCAAAGAAAAACAATTGCCACGGATTATGAATTGTGAAGGCCATAAATCCTAACAGTCCTAAGAAGCCCAAAAACCCATTAGTCCATAATCGCGAATTATTTTTATCCACGATGTCATTATGCCCCACACTTTTTTAATTAGCAAGCAAGGTATATATCTTATGGGTTCATTGATACCGCAATTGGAATCTTGTTATACTGATACTTTAATCGGTCGGGTAGGCTTAAATGAAAAAAGCGCTATTGGTCTCGGTCCCAATTATCGTTGTTATTTTACTAGTCGGTTGTGTTGCGCCCTCTACGCCTTCTCCGACGGAGCCTCCAGCGCCTTCTACACCAGGCGTCGAATCGAAAAATTCTCTCCTCGAACCAATCTTCACCGATAAATCTGTGGAGCTCTGCTTAAATAGTAGATATTCAGAGCATAATCCCACCGGTACCGCCAGCGACCAGCAGCTTAGCAATATTTTATGGGCTGCCGGAAAGCCTCCAGTCACCGGGGCTTTTAGGGACATTTATGTAGCTACATCGAATGCGACATATTTGTATGACCCGAGCCATAACTCACTTAGCTGGTATTCAAAGGATATAGCGGATAGGGGTGCTTTCGTAATTAATTATGAGCGAGAGCTTGCTTTTGACGCCGGCCTATCGTATATGCCGGCAATACTGGCGTCTGTTTCTCTATGGGGCAGCACTGAGTCGTCGGTTTCCAGCTGTCCCATGAGGTCAAAGTTATATTTTGGGGTACAGGACGTTAGAGGATTAACCTCTGAACTGGTAGCACATTCTTTTATACCAGAGGGTGAGGACGGGTGGCTCCCGGACCCCAAAACTACAGGGGATGACACACTTGAAGCCGTGCTGGCTAATCTCAAATACACAAGTAATTTCAACCAATCAAATTTAACCAGGCAGCAAATCTCGCAGATTCTATGGGCAGGATATGGCTGCACCCCCCACGTAAGCGCGAATGGCAGGAAGGGCTTAACAGTTCCTTCAGCCATGGCCAGATATTTTTTGACCGGAACAATATATTTGGTAAATGAAGATGGAGTCTACCGTTATCACAATAGAAATCCAGACACAGACATGACCACTCGAGACCATAGGCTGGAACGGATAAATCCTGATGACGTCAGAGGAGGTGTGCGGTCAGCGGCCAGCGGCTTAAATCAGGCGCCGTGCTATGTCATACTTTGCCTCGACTCTTCTTATGTGAGGCAGGAGTTCGCCCAGCTAGAAGTAGGTTTTGTGGCCGGTAATATGCTTATTCAAGCATCGGCTATCGACCTGGGATGTTACTTTAGAACCAAATTAACCTCTGGCGAGCAACAAGCCATTCAAAACGCCACAGATATACCATCATCACATATCCCCCAGGTGGTCATCAGCATAGGCAACACACCGCCTTAGCCATCTTTTCAGCCAATTCTATTTTCCGTTTGACAACTCGTTGCAATCGACGTATCCTAAAAAGTAGGCACTTGTCGAGGAGCAGGCAGATGAGAAAGTTTGGAATATTGTTTTACGTACTTATTGTGATTTCACTTCTGTTGGTGACGTCGTGTGTGACCAGACAGGTCCCGGTGGTCGAAACTTATTACGAAACTGAATACAAAACTGAGTACCGGACTGAGACCTATACTGAGACGGTGAATACCGTGATAAGCTCTAAGCAGGGTGCAACCTATCTGAATCTGAAGATGAAATGGTACACCGATTTGCTTATACCGGGATTCGAAGGCTCAGGCGGCACCTATTACTATGACTACCTGATTGAATCATCGCATTCCAAGAACCAGGTAGAAATAAATCTGTCACAAGGTGCGCAGGAGCAAAGCGGAGTGGTGAGAGTCTACGACCTTTCCAGCACAGGCCCGATTCCGCCACGGCCAACGCCGTTCAAGCAATACTGGTTACAGCCTTCAGAGGTGAACTGGTTAAGCAACCTCAATACCACGCTCAGCACAGCACGATTGCTGGGTGAGGTGTACCTGGGTTCCGGAGCAGGCAACCAGATTGTGTTCGACGCTAATGGGGTAGGGGAATTTGGTATATTCGCCACCACCTGGAATGCTTATGCCATAAGAAGCGTTCGACTGGTTTGGACAGATGAAGTAATCGGACCAAAGACAGTTACCGGGGAAAGACAAGTGCCGTATCAAGTTCCCTACCAGGTTGAAAAGCAGCGAACAGTCTATAAGAGCGAAACAGTTCCATTTTGGGATGCAATTCTCGGGAGGTAGGTCTCAAGCCCCGCATAAAACTTTCTATCAATACGGACATAGCCAGGGCAATATATAAGCCCTCAGTTGGTCAGGCTTCCAAAAACTTTATTATCTCCTCAATATCCGGTAACTGAGCAATAGGATACAACTTGGCAAATACTACTACCTGGTTCTCGTCGATTAATATGTTCGCTCGCTCGGAAAAACCGTCCTTGTCACGGAACACACCGTACAACCTTGCCAC
>Ga0315295_10002337_pt1 | contig 16096 bp, 13 predicted proteins | sample YL17G14_0_MG_FD_204453 | JGI IMG/M metagenome (GOLD analysis project Ga0315295, IMG submission 204453) | Sediment microbial communities from Yellowstone Lake, YNP, Wyoming, USA - YL17G14_0 | ecosystem: Environmental > Aquatic > Freshwater > Lake > Sediment | place: USA: Wyoming | collected... | reverse complement strand
CCGTCGGTGGCGAATCTCGACTTCCTGCTGCGCTGGTGGTCGCGCGACCCCGAGCGGCGCCCGGCCGCGCTCGAGATGGTGCTGCGCCAACTCGACGCCATGCGCGCGGGCGGCATCCACGACCAGCTGGGCGGGGGCTTCCACCGCTACTCGACCGACGCCGGCTGGCTCGTGCCGCACTTCGAGAAGATGCTCTACGACCAGGCGCAGCTGGCGTGCGTCTATCTCGACGCGTACCAGATCACGGGACGGCCCGCATACGCCGCGACCGCGAGCGGCATCCTCGGCTACGTGGCGCGCGACCTGAGCGCCCCCGGGGGCGGCTTCTGCTCGGCGGAGGACGCCGACAGCGAGGGCGAGGAGGGACGCTTCTACGTCTGGACGCCGGGCGGGATCGAGGCGGTCCTCGGCGCGGAAGACGCGCGGCTCTTCGGACTGGTGCACGGCGTGACGCCGGAGGGGAACTTCGAGGGCGGCACGACCATCCTGACGCTCGCGCACGAGGCGGAGGCGGCGGCCCGCGAGTTGGGCCTCGAGGTGCCGGAGGTCGAGACGAGGCTCGCGGCCGCGCGCGCGCGGCTGCTCGAGGCGCGTGAGCGCCGCGTGCGGCCCCACCGCGACGACAAGGTCGTCGCCGCCTGGAACGGGCTCATGATCTCGGCCTTCGCGCGCGGCGCGCGCGTGCTGGGGGATGCGGCGCTCGCCGCCCGCGCGGTGCGCGCCGCGGAGTTCGCGTGGCGGGAGCTGGTCCGGCCGGAGGGCGATGGCCCCGGCCCCGCGGGCGTGGCGCGCTGCTGGCGCGAGGGCGTGACGACCGGCGTGGGGCAGCTGTCGGACCACGCCTGCCTGTCGCTGGGGCTGATCGATCTCTACCAGGCCACCCTCGACCCGCAGTGGCTGCGGCGGGCCGTGGTCCTCGCGCGCGACTTGGTCGCGCGCTTCCGCGACCCGGAGCACGGCGGCTTCTTCGACAGCCCCGCCGGCGACCCTTGGGTCAAGGTGCGCATGAAGGATGCCTTCGATGGCGCGGAGAACGCGGGCAACTCGATCGCGGCGCACGTGCTGGAGCGCCTCGGGCTCCACCGTGAGGCCGACGAGAGCTTCCGCTACCATGAGCGCCGCCTCGCCGGGAGCGCCTGGGCCATGCCGCGCATGCTGGTGGCCATGGACCTCGCGGCCTCGCCCCCGCGGCACGTCGTGATCGCGGGGCGCCGCGGGAGCGCCGATACGCAGGCGCTGCTCGGCGAGTTCGACCGCCGCTTCCTGCCGCGGGACCTGCTCGTGCTGGTGGAAGACGGGCCGGGCCGCGCGACGCTGGCGGATCTGCTGCCCTTCACCGGGGCTCTCACGGTGGGGGAGCGGGCCACGGCGTACGTGTGCGAGGATGGCGCCTGCCGGCTGCCCGTGACCGAACCGCGGCAGTTCGCCGCGCTGCTGGATGGACGCCCCGACCCGTCGGGGCGGGAGGGACGATGAAGCCGAAGCCGAACGAAGGCCGCTCGATGAGACCGTGGGGGTTCGCGCTGGTGGCGCTGCTCGCCGCGGCGGGCCTGTCGCCCGCGCGCGCGCAGATGGGCGGGAGCGGCGCGCCGCCCCCGAAGGCCGCATCGCTGGTGCGGGTGTCGGCCGAGCCCGTGAGCCTCGCCGCGGGTGGCGCCGCCGAGGCGCTCGTGACGGTGGACCTGACCGCGGGCTGGCACGTCAACGCCAACCCGCCGTCGCCCGACTACATGATCCCCACGGCCGTGACCCTCGCGGGCGCTGCGGGCGTGACCCCGGGCCGGGTCACCTACCCGGCGGGCGAGCCCGTGAAGCTGGCCTTCGACGAGAACCCGCTCTCGGTCTACAGCGGCCGGTTCACCGTGAAGGTGGCGCTCGCGGCCGCGCGGACGGCGGTGAACGGCACGCATGCGCTCGCGGGCCGGCTGCGCTTCCAGTCCTGCAACGACGAGGTCTGCCTCGCCCCGGCGAGCGTGCCCTTCACGATCGAGGTGACGGTGACCGGCGGTGTCGCCGCGGGCGCGGTGCCTGTGCCGCCCGCCCCTGGGCCCGATACCCTCGCCGGCCCCTCCGGCGGGGCGGACACGGCCGCGGGCGCGCCGGACACCGCGGCCGCGGGTCCCTCGCACGGCGGCGGCGCTCCGGGTGCCGCCTCCGAGTCCCAGGGCCGTCTCGCGGGCGCGCTCCAGAAGGGCTGGCTCTGGTGGTTCGTCGCCCTCTTCACGGGCGGCCTGCTGCTCAACCTGACGCCCTGCGTCTTCCCCATGCTCGGGGTCACGGTGTCGGTCTTCGGCGCGCGGCGGCGCGAGCGCCCGCACAAGGTGCTCGCGCACGCCGTGGTCTACGTCCTGGGCATCGCGGTCACCTACTCGGTGCTGGGTGTCGTGGCCGCCCTGACCGGCGGGCTCTTCGGCTCGGCGCTCCAGAACCCCTGGGTGAACGTCGGGCTCGGGATCCTGTTCGTGGTCCTGTCGCTGTCCATGTTCGGCCTCTACGAGATGCAGCCGCCGGTCTGGCTGCTGCAGCGCGCGGGCGGAGCCGACGCCACCTCGCTCCTCGGCATCTTCGTCTCGGGGCTCGCGGTGGGGATCATCGCCGCCCCCTGCGTGGGACCCTTCGTGGTCGCGGTGCTGGCCATGATCGCGCAGCGCGGCGACGCCCTGTTCGGGTTCCAGACCATGTTCATGCTGTCGCTGGGCCTGGGCTTCCCCTACCTGTTCCTCGCGCTGTTCTCGAACCTGCTCCAGGCCCTGCCGCGCTCGGGCGACTGGATGCTGTGGGTGAAGAAGGTGTTCGGCGTGCTGCTCGCCGCGATCGGCCTGTCCTACGTGCTGGTCGGGCTCGCGCCGCGCTTCGCGGAGTGGGTGGCGCCGGCGGCGCTCGTGCTGGGAGGGCTCTACCTCGGCTTCGTGGACCGGCACGGCTCGGCCCGCCGCGGCTTCCGCGCCATCAAGTGGGCGGTGGGCGCACTCGCCGTGGCCGGGGGCATCGCCACGGTGTTCGTCCTGCGCGCCGAGGGCATCCGCTTCCAGCCCTACGACGAGGCGGCGGTGCGGGCCGCGCTCGCGAGCGGACGGCCGGTCATCCTGGAGTTCTCGGCGGCGTGGTGCGCGCCCTGCCACGAGCTGGACCGCTACACCTTCACGGACCGCCGGGTCATCGACCGCTCGCGCGACTTCGCCGTCTTCAAGGTGGACCTCACGCGCTACGACTCGCCCTTCTCGAAGGGGCTGCGCGTGCGCTTCGGCGTGACCGGCGTGCCCGAGATCCTGTTCTTCACGCCGGCCGGGCGCGAGCTGCGCGAGGCGCGGGTCATCGGCTTCATCCCGGCCGGGCCCTTCCTCGAGCGCATGGAGTACACGCTGCGCGGGGGCGAGGCGGCGACGCCGTAGCGCGTGGTCCCGTGGGACGCCCGAGGGCCGGTGCGGTCTGTCGCCACACCGGCCCTCGTCCGTGGGGCGCGCGCCCCGCGGGGATCCGCGCGCCTACTGCCCGAAGTTGTAACCCCCGATGATCTTGAACGTCGGCAGGTCGCCCTCGCCGCCGCCGATGCCGAAGCGCATCTCGGCGAACCAGTGGTCGCCCGAGCCGGCGGGGAGGCTGAAGCCGCCTACCAGGTTCAGGCCGACGTCGGTGTCGCTGTGGTCACGCACGCCCGGGGGCGCGTCCCAGCTGGAGAAGGCCACCCCGAGCCCGCCGCCCACGTAGGGGCGCCACTCGGAGCCCTTCATCCGCAGGTGGTAGAAGGCGTCGAGGTTGAAGGCGACGACCGTGACGTCGTCACCGAGGCCCAGCTCGATGCTGGGGTCGAACGACCAGTCGGGCGCGAACTCGGCCACCGAGAGCTGGCCGCCGAGGACGATCTGATCCGGATCGATGCTCACGCCGACGCGGGGCCCGAAGCTGGTCACGACGGGCGAGGCGGCGTACGCGGCCACGGGGAGCAGGACGAGTGCTCCGACCACCAGGAGCTTCTTGAGCATCACCTTCCTCCATGGATTCGGGGGAGCGACGGGGAGACAGCCGGGAGCATAGGCATGGGAGCGATGCCACCGCAACCACGTGTCGAGCCCGCGTGGAGCGACCACCGCCGACAAGTGGCCCGCCCGGTTCGCCCGCGACCGCGCGCGGCGCTATGCTGCGCGGCGTCATGGCTTCGCGTCACCCGATGGAGGGCATCATGATCCTGTCCGTGCTGCGGCGCCTCGCGCGCCACCTTCTACCGCTCACTGCCTGCGCCGCGCTGCTGTCGCCGGTGGTCCCCGGCGCCCACGCCTCGATCGCCCCCGAGGCGAAGGTGGTGCTCGACCGCTACGTGCAGGCCATGGGCGGCCCGGCCCATCTCTCGTGGCGCACGCTCCACACGAAGTCCACCATCGAGGCCTTCATGATGAAGGGCTCGATCGAGTCGTGGCAGGAGCGCCCCGACCGCAGCGCGAGCCGCTTCGCCATCGGTCCCCTGAAGATCTCCTCCGGCAACGACGGTCAGACCGCGTGGCGCACCGACCCCAGCGGCAAGGTGCTGCGCCTCGACGGCAAGGACCTCGAGGACTCGAAGGGCGGCGACTGGCTGGAGTTCGAGGCGTACCTGCTGCCGGACCAGGGCGGCGGCGACGTCGCCTACGTCGGCGAGGAGTCCGACTCGGCGGGGCGCTACGCCGTGCTCGACCTGAAGCCGCCGGTGGGACGCGCGCAACGGGTCTGGTTCGACCTCAAGACCGGCCTGAAGGCGCGCTCGCGCTCGGCGCGCGACCAGCAGACCATCATGACCCGCTACTATGACTACCGCCCCGTCGGCGGCCGCATGGACGCGACCCGCTCGGTCACCGAGGTGGTCGGCCAGCCCATGAACACCATCACGGCCACGCTGGACTCCGTGTGGGTGGACGAGCCCGTTCCGCCCGGCATCTTATCCCTGCCGTCCGACCAGGGCGCGGCCGTGCGCTACCTGAAGACCCCCGGCACCGCGCGGCTGCCCTACGAGTACGCCTCGCGGCACGTCTGGGTCCGCGCCTCGGTGAACGGCGGCCCGCCCGCGGACTTCGTCTACGACACGGGCGCGAGCATCTCGGTCATCGACAGCGCCTACGCCGCGCAGATCGGGCTCAAGACCGAAGGCCGGCAGCAGGGCCAGGGCGCCGGCGCCACCGGCAGCGCCGCCTTCGCCGTGCTGCAGAGCCTCGAGGTCGAGGCCGCGGACGGCGACGGCGTGGAGGTCAAGGACGCCCGGGTGGCGGTGCTGAACGTGAACCAGTTCCTCGCGCCCTACTTCTGGCGGGACTGCGCGGGCATCGTCGGCTTCGACGTCATCAACCACTTCGTCAACGAGATCGACTTCGACCGGCACGTCATCACGCTGTACGACCCGAAGACCTTCACCTACGCGGGCAAGGGCACGGCCGTGCCCATGACGCTGGCCGGGCACACGCCGGTGGTGAAGATGAGGCTCGACGGCACCTGCGAGGGCGACTTCCGTGTGGACGTGGGCAGCGGCTCGACCGTGGACCTGCACACGCCGTTCGTGAAGAAGCACGACCTCACGGCGAAGGCCGGCCGCGGCGTGGACGTGATGGGTGGCGGCTTCGGCGGCACCTTCACCACCCGCATCGTGCGCATGCAGAAGCTGGAGCTCGGCCCGTTCGCGTGGTCCGAGCCGCTGGTCTCGCTGTCGCAGGCCACGGCCGGCGCGTTCACCAGCGAGGACTACGCCGGCAACATCGGCACCCGCATCCTCGAGCGCTTCAAGGTGACGCTCGACTACGAGCGGCGCCAGATGTGGCTCGAGCCCGGCCAGCGCTACGCCCGCCGCGACCCGATGAGCCGCGCCGGGCTGCAGCTCGCGCGCGTGGCGGACACGGTGAAGGTGATGGCGGTGCTCGACGGCTCGGCGGCGCAGAAGGCGGGCATCCGGGTCGGCGACGTGGTGACCGCGCTGGATGGCAAGTCCATCGCGGAGCTCGGCACCGAGGGGGTCTCGGCGGTCTTCGACGAGGGCCTCGAGGGCAGCTCGCACACCCTCGCCATCGTGCGTGACGGCAGGGCGAAGAAGGCGAAGATCAAGCTGAAGGAGATGCTGTAGGGGAGAGCGCGGGCGGGCGGCTGCGCGCGCAGACGCGCCTGTGACCGCGCCCCCCGGTAGCCGGCACCGACCGGGAAGGAGGCCCCTCTTCATGAACGCCGATCTCACGTTGTTCGTGCGCGAGTCGCTCTCGCGCGGGCTCGCGCGCGCGGCCATCCGCGAGCGCCTCATCGAGGCCGGCTGGCGGGCGGAGGAGGTCGAGTCCGCGCTCGCCGGCTTCGCCGAGGCGGACTTCCCCGTGCCCGTGCCGCGGCGCCGGCCCTACCTGTCGGCACGCGAGGCGTTCCTCTACCTGGTGCTGTTCGCCACGCTCTACATCACGGCCTTCAACACCGGGCTCGTGCTGTTCGCCATCGTGGACCGCTGGCTGCCCGATGCGGCGCAGCGCGACGACGCGGCACGCTGGGCCATCGAGGCGGCGCGCAACGGCACCGCCGGGCTCGTCATCGCCTTCCCCATCTTCCTGTTCGTCGCCGCGCTCATCGGCCGCGCCATGGCGCGCGAGCCCGAGAAGCGCGGCTCGAAGGTGCGCAAGTGGCTCACCTACATCACCCTCTTCGTGGCCGCGCTGGTCCTGATCGGCGACCTGACCTTCCTGGTCCAGCGGCTGCTCTCGGGCGAGCTGCCCACCCGCGTGCTCGTGAAGACGCTGGTGGTGTTCGCCATCGCGGGCACGGTCTTCGGGCACTACCTCGCGGACCTGCGGCGCGAGGAGCGCGAGGGCGAGGTGAAGCCCGCGCGACCCGGCCTGCTCGCGCGCGCCGCCGTGGTCGCGGTGCTCGTGGTGGTGGTGGCCGGGTTCCTGTCCGCGGGCTCGCCGCGGCGCCAGCGGCTGCGCGTGCTCGACGCCCAGCGCGTGGGCGAGCTCAAGAACATCGCCGCCGAGCTCGAGCGCTACGCCAGTGACAACGGACGGCTGCCCGGGGCGCTCACCGATCTGCTGGGCCCGACCGCGATCCGGACGCTCTCGCTGCGCGACCCGGTGACGAAGGCGCCCTACGGCTACCGCACGCTCGACTCGCTCAGCTACGAGCTGTGCGCGAGCTTCGACAGCGCCGACTCGCTGACCGGTCCGCCGCCCTACGGCGAGGTCTCCGAGTACTGGAAGCACCCGGCAGGGGGCAAGTGCTTCGTCGCGCACGTGCCGCGCAAGCCGGAGAAGGGACGCTAGGGGCGCACCGCTACTTCCGCATCTCGCCCGCCACGCGGCGGTCGACGATGCCGAGGTAGCGCTCCGCCTCCTGCTCGACGAACAGGGCGGTGTCGGCCGAATCGCAGGTCAGCAGCGTGCGCTTGCGCTCGTCGCGGAGCACGGCGCTGAGCCGGTAGCGCGTCGTGGTCCCGTTGCGGGTCGTGCTGGTCAGCTCCTCGCGGTAGATCTGCCCGACCTCGGAGGCCGGGATGGTCCGCCCGCCGAACCACGGCAGCGGACCGTGCCGGATGGTCAGCTCGTTGTTCGAGACCCGCACGCTGGTGTGGTTCACGAGCCCGGCGAGGGTCGAGTAGGTCAGGCCGATGCCGACCCCGACGTGCGCGATGGGGAACCAGAGCATGATGTTGCCCGGGCTCGGGTTCGTGAGCGCGATCCGGTACCAGAAGATGAGGAAGCCGTCCCAGGCCATGCAGAACAGGATCAGGAAGACGTACTTGGCCGAGAGCCAGCGGTAACGGATCCGCAGCCCGTCGACCTCCTGCGTCACCGAGACGTTCTCGGGCCTCGGTGCCCGGATCGCCGCGTCCTCGCTCACGGGTCTCCTCCTCCGGTCACTGCAGCGCGGGCCGCTCCAGGTGCCACCTCGTGCGCTTCTGGTACAGCTCGCCGAGGTCCAGCAGCAGGCCCTCGCTGAAGGGCGGGCCCATGATCTGGAAGCTCACGGGCATGTGGCCCCTGCCGAACCCGCACGGCAGCGCGAGGGCCGGCAGGCCGCAGGCGTTGCCGATGGCGCCCGCGGGGTCGGCGTAGGGCAGCGCCCGGTAGAGGTCCTCCTCGATCTTCGGCGCCACCGACATGAAGTTGGGCGTGACGATGACGTCGTAGTCCCCGAAGAACTCCGCCATCTTCTCCTGCAGCACGTGGCGGATGCGCCACGCCTTGACCAGGTCCGCACCCGTGAGCGCGGCGTTGATCTCGAGCTGCCACGGGGCGTAGGGGTCCTTGAGCTGCTTCACCTTCCCGTCCCGGAAGAACCTCTCGAAGCTGGAGAGCGCCTCGGCCGTGATGATGGTGCCGGCCAGCTCGCTGGCGGGCAGGTCGGGCAGCTTCGCCTCCTCGAGCTCGAGCCCGGCGGCGCGCAGCTCGGCGACGGCCGCGTCGAAGGCCGCCTTCACCTCGGGCTCGGCGCCCTTGATCGAGAAGTCGAGCGGCACGAGCGCGCCACGGAGCGTCTCGAGGTCCGGCCGGCCCGCGCCGATGCTCACCGGCTCGCGCGACGAGGTCGGGTCGTCGGGGTCGTACCCGGCGATGGCCTTGAGCACCACGCGGCAGTCGGCGGCCGAGCGCGCGAGCGGTCCCACCTTGTCGAAGGACCACGAGCACGCCATGGCGCCGGCGCGGCTCACGCGCCCGTAGGTGGGGCGCAGGCCGGTGAGGCCGCAGAAGGCGCCCGGGCACAGGATCGAGCCCCAGGTCTCGGTGCCGAGCGCGAAGGGCGCGAGCCCCGCGGCGACCGCCGCGCCGGAGCCCGACGACGAGCCGCCGGTCCAGCGCGTGGTGTCCCACGGGTTGCGGCCGGGTCCGCTCACCGAGGCGCCCGCGAAGCGGTAGCCGAGGCCGCCCGCGAACTCGACCATCGCGCACTTGCCGAGGAGCACCGCGCCCGCCTCGCGCAGGCGCTTCACCACGGTGGCGTCGAAGTCGAACACCTGCTCCTTGAGCGGTACCGCGCCCCAGGTGGTGCGCACGCCGGCGGTGGCGAACAGGTCCTTGGCGCCCCACGGGATGCCGTGCAGCGGCCCGTGCCAGCGCCCGAGCTTGCGGTCGCTCTCGGCGTTGCTCGCCTGCATCAGGGCGAGGTCCGCGGTCACGGTCTCGAACGCGTTGAGCCGCGGCGAGAGGCGCTGGATGCGGTCGAGGTACGCCTCGGCCAGCTCGACGGGCGAGATCCGGCGCGAGCGGACGTGGCCCGACAGCTCGGCGAGACCCGAGAAGAGGACGTCTTCGTCGATCATGACGGACGCCCCTTGCGGCGCGCCTTGAGCGGCACGAAGGTGAAGCCCGGCTCGCTGCCGGGCGGGAGCGGGTAGTCACGCAGGGCCTTGAGCCCCTGCTCGAGCGTGGCCTTCTGTCTGCGGATCTCCTCCGCCAGGGCGGCCGGGGGAGCGGGGCCCTTCACCTCGGGCTTCGCCTCCGCGGGCTTCTTCGCGGGACGCCCGGGCTTCGCCACGGCGGCCGCCGGGCCCGTCACCGCCGCGGCCGAGCCCGCCGCGATGAGCCTGAGGAACCTGCGTCGGGATGCCTTCATGCGCTCGCCTTTCGCTGGATGGCGTCCATGTCACAGCGCCGGCGCCGGATCCCGTGCGCCTGGGGGTGGCGGCCGGCCGTCAGAACACGTTCAGCGGGTACAGGTATGCGGGCTTCGCGCGGAACCACGGCTCCACGACCTCGGCCCCGCCGCTCGACTCGATGAGCCCCGCGGCCGCCGCTCCGGTGGCGGACAGGGTGCCGGCGAGCAGCGGTCCGAGGAGGTCGGCCGGCACCGCGAGCCGGGGCAGCCGCGCGTCGCGGCCGCCCGGGCTCGCCGTCTCGGGGACGACGTGCAGCCGGCCCTCGCGCGCGCTCACGCGCCAGGCGCGGGCGTTCAGGGGCAGCACCGCGTCCTCCACCTCGAGCACGATCTCGCCCCGCGCGGCCGGCGCGACGGGGAAGCGCTCGAGCCCGGCCTTCACGTCGGTCACGCGCAGCATGGCCCCGTGCGAGACACCGCCGGTCTCGAGCAGCATGCCGATCTCGGCGCCGGGGCGCAGGTTCTGCGCCGTCTTCAGCGTGGCCAGCCAGAGGTTGTCGGCGGGCGCGGCGTGGTGGATCTCCTGCACCTGGTCGGCGAGCGAGGCGAGGTAGCCCACCAGCCCGCGCCGCGCCTCGGGAGTCGTGGCCACGAACTCGCCCAGCGTCAGGGCGAGCCGGAAGGCACCATGCGTGGTGTCCACCTCGTAGTGCAGGTAGCCCTCGATCTGTCCGCGGCGCCGTCCTTCGTACACGACCCAGTCGCCGGGGTAGCCCCACAGTCGGCGCGTCCACCACTCCGGGCGGCGCTCCAGCGCGAAGTGCCCCTGCGCGGCCACGCGCTCGTACACCGCCTCGACCGCCGGCCGGTCGGGCAGCATCAGGCGGCGCACCCGCCGCGTCTCATCGGAGGCCGGCAGGTTCGCCGGCGAGATGGCGAGCTGCTGCGCCACCTCGATGACGCCGTAGCCCAGCTTGCGGTAGTACGAGCCGCGGAACGCGTAGAGGGCCGAGAAGGCGCCGCCGCGCTGACGCATCTCGCGCAGCGCCGAGCGCATGAGTGCCTCGCCCACGCCGCGGCGGCGGTGCTCGGGCGAGACGGCGACCGAGCCCACGCCGGTCAGGAGCAGGCGCTGGCCGCGCACCCAGGCGTTGAGCGGGTAGAGCACGAGCGAGGCGACGATGCGGCCGTCCAGCTCGCCCACGCGCACCTCGCGCAGGGTGAAGCGCGGGTGGTCGGTGTAGAACTCGCGCCGCTGCTCGAGGCTCGAGACGCGGTAGGCCAGCAGCCCCAGCTCGGCCAGGGTCTCGACGTCGGTGCGGCGTGCGGGCCGGTAGCGCACGGCGGGCGGACGCGGGGGTCGGTGGCTCACAGGCGGCGCTCCTCTCGCTGGAAGAAGGCCGGCGTCCCGGCGGTGCCGCGCGTGACGCCCGGGCCGCGCAGCGATTGGCCATTGCGGGTGGCGCGCAGCACCTGCTCCGGCTGCCAGGCCGTGTTGAAGTGCGCCAGCACGTCGAAGCGATAGAGGTCGGGAGGCAGCGGGCCGCGCTCGCCCATGAACGGCGCGGTCTCGAAGGTCCCGTCCTGCACGGTGACCTGCAGCACCTTGACGGTCCGTTCGATCGAGGCGCGCACGACGGTCAGTTGCAGGCGGGTGCCGTCGGGCAGATGCGCCTTCCCGCGGATGCGCATCGCCCCGCCCGCCAGCCGGTAGGGTTCGAAGGCCGTCAGGATGACGCTGCCGCGCGAGAGCCCGGTCGTGTCCGAGATCTCCTCGAAGGAGAGCCGGCTGGCGTCGGAGCCCTGCCGGCCGCAGCCCGCCAGCAGCGCGAGCCCGATTCCGGTGAGCAGGAGCGGGATGGCGTGCCACGTGCGGCGGTGGGCGACGGGGTACGGATGCATGATGGGCAAACTAGCGAAGGCGGGCCGGCAGGGGAAGCCTGTTTCGGAGCCGGCTCCGGGGGCCGGGCCCGCCCGGCGGCGGGGGGACGGAGGGCCCCGGTTGGGGGCCGGAGGTCGCATTGACTCCGCTCCCCGGCCGACCGTACCTTCCCGGGTCTTGACGCCAGCATAGGCGGGCTTCCCTCCGGGCGTAGGGCGGAGCCTCGGCCCGATGCTGCCCGGAACCGGCGGCGAACAGGTCGCGACCAGGAGACCGCTCGCGGGAAGCCATGAGAGGAGGCCGTTCGATGTCGAAACGATGGATTCTGGTGGCTGGCGCGCTGTTCGCGCTGTGCGCGGCGCCACCTGTGGCTATGGCGACCGGCGAGACCACGGTGACCCTGAAGATGGGGTCGGCGATCCCGACCGGCGATTTCAGCGGCGTTGCGACCTCCGGCTCGACGGTCGGGCTGGCCGCCGACTACAAGGTCACCAAGTGGCTCGCGGCGGGCGTGGCCATGAACTACTTCCGGACCATCGGGAGCCGCAACGGGGATGACATCACGGTCATCGAGCCGACGACCGGGAACCCCGTGGGGATGACCCTGTCGGAGAACTGGACCCTGACCGGGCTGAGCTTCTTCAGCAAGGCGTACGTCCTGCCGCGCGGCCGGCTGGCGCCCTACGTGCGTGCGGGCGCGGGCACCTACACCGTGCGCTACGGACTGGACGTCTCCTCGGCGACGGCGACGACGACCGCCGGGGGCAACGAGCAGCAGACCAAGTTCGGACTCAACGGGGGAGCCGGCATCGCCTACCGGATCGTGGGCGGCACGAGCCTGGGCCTCGAGGGTCTCTACCACATGGTCTTCGCGCAGGGCACCAACGTGACCGTCTGGACGACCGGCGTGACGCTCGGGTTCGGTACGGCCGGCACCGGCAAGTGAAGGAGCGACCTGTGAACAGGAAACGGGTGACGCGTGTGGCGGCCCTGATGGCGCTGGCACTGATCTGCGCCACGGTCGCGCCGGTGTTCGCGGCGGGCTCCGAAGGCACGACGCCGGACCTTCTCAAGCAGGGCAACCAGTGGGTTTCGGTGCGGGCCGGCTACGCCAAGGTTGCCGGCCGGGTGGCCCCCAATGGCAACCTCGGCTATGGCTTCGGCTACAGCCGGTTCGTTCTCGACAAGTGGTCGGTCGGAGGCTATGTCCACCACGAGCAACTCGGCCGCTCCGGGAAGGCCGTGGACATCCAGGTGCCGATCTCCCTCGAGGTGGTTCGCCACTCCCGGTGGGGCACGGCGCTCTTTCCCTACGCGGGGCTCGGCGTGGGCGCCTTCTACAACAAGCGCTACCGGACGGGCGAGGACTGGAGCGGGTTCCAGCCGGGTCGCTACGTGGCCTTCGGCGCCCGCACGCCGATCCGCGCCAAGGGGCTGCTGGGCGTGGACCTGCGGATGGTGATGGCGGACAAGCCTGACGAGAACCCGGCTTTCGCGGGACCGTCCTCCGCCCGGTATCACGTGGACGACCTGCTGAAGGATCTGCAGGAGGATTGGGCGAAGTCCTCCCTGATGCTCTTCGACGACACCGAGTCGAAAACCCGGGTCCTCTGGAGCGTGAAGATCGACTACACGTTCACCTACTGACGGATCCGCGGTTCGGACGACAGCGAACGCGGCCGGCACGCCCGCACCGGGGGCCGGCCGCGAACCCTTTCCCGGGCGCGTCGTCCGGCCGACGCGTGTGGACGTCCACCCGACGACGCGCGCCGGCGTGATCTCGGGCCCGCCGCCCGGTGCGGTGCGGCACGCCGCGTGCTGGAGCTGCCCCGGCCGCCACAGGCCCGGGACCGTGCGGTGGATGACGATGGGTGGGGCCCCCGGGGTCCCGTGCCCCCGAAGGCCGGATCAGGGCGTGTTCCCGGCCCTGGCCAGCGCGGCGATGTCCAGGAATGCCGTCCAGCCGCGGCGCTTGACGTCCTGCAGCCCGCTCGCCTGCGGCCGGGTGCCGTAGTCGTAGCGGAAGCCCGCGTAGCGCCCGGCCCGGAAACCCAGCCCCCAGCCGAGGGTGGCGCCCGAGATGCCGCCCGTCTTGTCCTCGAGGTGGCCGCCGCGGACGGTCAGCAGGTTGGCCACCGTGAGCTCGGCGCCGAGGTGGCGCACGTCGTAGCCGTTGTCGGCGTAGTCGCCGGCCTGCGCGTGTTCGAGATCGCAGCTGAGGCCGAGCGAGAGCAGGGGCTCGAAGGACTCGGCCAGCCAGGGAGCGCGCTCGAAGCGGGAGCGCGCGGCGGCGGGCAGGCCCATCTCGCCCCGCACCGCGATCCCGTTGAAGAAGAGGCGGTAGATGGGCGAGATCAGGTCCTCGCCGGTGAAGCGGATCGTCGCGTCGGCCGCGTTGACCACGGAGTGGGCGTAGGCCGCGTCGAGACGCAGGGGCACGTTCGGCCGGGCGCCGCGGCGTGAGTTGTCGAGCGCCGTCACGCGGGCCAGCAGCCCCCAGTCGCGCTGGGCTGCATGTGCGCTCCCCCACGGCCCGAGCACGACCCGGACCTCCTTGCGGCTCACGCCGAAGGCGAGGTCGGCGTAGCGGGTGAACGCCGGCGGCTCGGCGCCGCGCCAGCGCCACAGCGTGCGCGCGAGCCCGGCCGCGCTGGCGCCCACGCTCCAGGAAGCCGCGTGCTCGTAGCCGTGGTAACCGTCGCCGCCGTAGTCGAGGAGGGTCCGCCCGATGCCGTCGGGCTTGCCGGTCATGGCCACGCCGAGACCGCCGCCGCCGATGGTGTGGCGCTCGGTGTCGAACCAGACGTCGTCCGCCAGCCCCGGGAGGAGCCGCGTGCGGCCGCGCTCGAAGCGCAGGCCGCAGGCGTAGCCGAGCAGCGCCGGGTTCGCCCAGACGTTGGCGTCGCCGCCCCAGAACACGGCCGAGCCCGCCCCCCCCATGCCCGCGGCGCGGATGGAGGGGTCGTAGAGCAGCGAGACCGCGGCGCCCTGGGCGTGCGCCGCCGTGGCGGCGAGGCCGAGAGCGAAGGCGGTCGCGACGAGCGACGTGCGCAGCGGGTGACGCATGACGTCCTCCTTCGGTGGGGACTCAGGTGTCGCGGCGCCGTCCCACGGCCTCGAGGGCCTCGAAGACGACGAACAGCACCAGCGCGAGCAGTGCCGCCACCAGCAGGGCCTGGCCGCGCGGCAGCGCCGTGAGCAGCACGGCCAGCGCGCCGAGCAGGGCGCACGTCGCCCACAGCACGAGCAGCGCGGCGCGCGGCGACAGGCCCAGCCTCAACAGGCGGTGGTGGACGTGCCCGATGTCGGGGTGGAACACGTGCCGCCCGCTGACCAGCCGGCGCACGAAGGCCAGCACGCTGTCCGCGATGGGCACGCCCATCGCGACCAGCGGCAGCAGCAGGGTCACGGTGGCGGTGCCCTTGCGGTTCTCGAGCAGCGACAGGGCGGCCAGCATGAGCCCGAGGAACTGGCTGCCGGTGTCGCCCATGAAGACGCGGGCGGGCGGGAAATTCCAGCGCAGGAAGCCGAGCGTGGCGCCGATCAGCAGCGCCGCGAAGAACATCACGTAGAAGTCGGCGTGCCCGCGCGCCACCCACCACAGCGTGGCCGAGGCCATGAGCACGACCCCGGAGGCGAGGCCGTCGAGCCCGTCGATGAGATTGATGGCGTTCACCACCAGCAGCACCCACGCCACCGCGAGCGGGCCGCTCAGGAGCCGGGCGTCGAGAGGCTGGCCGAACGGGTTGGTCAACAGCGGCACGCCGTAGCCGAAGTGCACGAGCACGAGCGCCGCGCAGGCCTGGATCGCGAGCTTGGTCCACGGACCCGCCCCGCGCACGTCGTCCACCAGTCCCAGCGCGAGCAGCGGGATGGCCGCCAGCGTGAGCCCAAGCAGCGGCCGCAGCTCCAGGGCGGCCGCGGGCCCCGGCAGCGCGCGCGCCGCCCACGCCACGCCCAGCACCGCCACGATGAAGGCGAGCCCGCCCATGGTGGGCACGGGCTCGCGGTGGATGCGGCGCGGCCCGGGGTGGTCGAGGGCGCCGATGCGGCGCGCCAGCGCCATGACGAGGGGCGTGAGCCCCAGCGTCAGCAGGCAGGTGGCGAGCGCCAGCGAGAGCGAGTAGGGCATCAGCGCAGCCTCAGCGCGTTGGCCGCGATCATGAGACAGGCGCGCAGCAGGATGAGGGCGTCGGCCGGCAGCGAGAGCAGCGGGTTCGTGGGGTGGTGCTTGTGGAAGTAGTGGATCATGCCGAGGTGGCGTCCCCAGATGACGCGCGCCGCCACGCGCGAGCGGCTGGCGCCGATGTGGTGCACCACGACGGCCGCGGGCTCGTAGGTCACGTCCCAGCCGGCCTGCTTCATGCGGCGGCACCAGTCCACGTCCTCGTTGAACATGAAGAACGCCTCGTCCATGCCGCCCACCTGCTCGACCGCCTCGCGCCGCGCCAGCATGCAGGCACCCGACACCCAGTCCACCTCGCGCGCCGACTCGTGGTCCCAGTCGGTGAGCAGGTAGCGCCGCGAGAAGCGATTGCCCGGGAACCAGCGCGTGAGCAGGGAGTAGCGGTTGAACAGGAAGGTGAAGTGGTCCGGGAAGGCGCGCGCGGAGTACTCGAGCGAGCCGTCGGGATTGAGGACCTTCGGGCCCGCGAGGCCCACGCGCGGCCGCTTGCGCACGTGGCCGAGCAA
>Ga0315295_10002336_pt1 | contig 16097 bp, 11 predicted proteins | sample YL17G14_0_MG_FD_204453 | JGI IMG/M metagenome (GOLD analysis project Ga0315295, IMG submission 204453) | Sediment microbial communities from Yellowstone Lake, YNP, Wyoming, USA - YL17G14_0 | ecosystem: Environmental > Aquatic > Freshwater > Lake > Sediment | place: USA: Wyoming | collected... | reverse complement strand
ATACTGTAAGCTTTAATACATCAAACTATAATAAAATGATGAAGGCTTATCAGGACTTTACTGATAATATCCCTGAAACCGATAGCTATATTCCATTGGTAAAATGGGCCGAACCATCTGCCTACGATCCGGTCCTTTATCCCCAGACCTATGACCCTTCAAATAAGACATGGGTAGAGGAAAACCTGCTTAAAGCTGTTGATTATTATAAAAAATACCGTGATCTGTCATATATCGGCATAGCAGCCTGGTACCTGTTAACTGTTCTTGATGCAAATGTAGATGCCAGCCTCTCAAATTTCGATGTAAATAAAAACCTCGATCTTGAAGTTACCCCCTTGCAGTTACCCGTGCCGGGTGTAACGGGAGCGGGATTGAATATAAGCCTTATTTACACTTTTTAAATTATACTTTTATAATGAAACTTAAAACATTCCTGATAGCACTTTTTCTTGTAGTTCTGATTGGCAATGCGTCCGCTGTTAATGACACAATAATCCTTAACTCCGAAATTTACACTGAAAAGATCTCGGCCGATCTCGACAGCCTTGTCAACAGCTGGTATGTAAGGATGGCAATAAAAGATAATCCTGAAAATTTTGTGAACGATTCGATTGGGAAGGAATTCTCTGACCCAGTTTATAAAGAAAGAATCAGTAAGATAAATTCACTAATAAAGCTTCCTTATAACAGCATTATAAGAAATCATATTCAAGTATATACAATAAAGCAGAGAAAGAATTTCAGCGCTGTGCTCGGACTGATGAGCTATTATTTTCCAATGATAGAAGATATTTTCGATTCTTACGGTATTCCCTCTGAACTGAAATATATGTCTGTTATTGAATCGGCATTGAATCCGAACGCATTCAACAGGCATTCAGGCGCCACAGGTATGTGGCAGTTCATGTACAGCACCGGCCGCATGTATGGTCTGAATATTAATTCTCTTGTCGATGAAAGGAGGGATCCTGTCAGAGCCACACATGCTGCTGCCAGATATATCAGTGATCTTTATAAGATTTATAATGACTGGATACTCGTTATCGCTGCATACAACTGCGGCCCGGGAAATGTAAATAAAGCAATACGCAGGTCAGGAAACAAGAAAGATTACTGGCAAATATATTACAGGCTGCCACGCGAAACGAGGGGGTATATTCCGCAATATGTCGCCGCTACCTATGCAGTAAATTATTACACAGAGCATAACATCCGGCCTCTTCCCCTGAATATACCTGTTTCGACCGATACCATAATGGTAAACAAGGATATTCATCTCACACAGATTTCTGAAGTCATGGGTATTCCCATTGGTGAGCTGAGGGCTCTGAATCCTCAGTACCGGACAGGTCTGGTACCAGGGTCGGCAAAACCTCTTTCTCTCACTCTGCCAATGAGCCATCTTGGCGATTTTATCGACCTGAACGATACCATACGAAACTATAAACCTGACCTTTATCTCTCAAGGATTAACCTGACAGCAGATCCATCCCGTTCAACCTATGTCCCTGCCGATGTCAAGGGGAAAACGAAACTGATTTACACTGTTAAAGACGGGGATAACCTTGGTTTTATTTCAGAATGGTACAAGGTTGGACTTTCCGACCTCAGATACTGGAACAATATATACAGGAATACTATTCGCGTTGGCCAGAAGCTAGTCATTTTTGTTGATCCTTCAAAATCAGATTATTATGCAAAGGTCAATGCAATGACTTTTGCTGAAAAACAGCAGATGACCGGCAAAACGGCAACGTCCAACCCTGTTATGACTGCCATGCAATCGGGACCGGATGGGGATTATGTAACTTATACTGTCCGCTATGGCGACACAATATGGGATATTGTAAAGATGTTCGATAATGTAAGCACTACTGACGTACTTACATTGAACAACATCAGCGACCCGGGTAAAATTAAGGTTGGACAAATACTAAAAATAAAGAAGAAGAGCTGAACTCTTTCCCGAAATGCGCCCTTTCAGATCATTTTTACTAATGCTGATCATTCTGATCTGTTTTGCAGGTCTTTCTTATATTTTACCCTGGGATCTCAATTTGCCTTCAGTTGAAAGTCTGATCCCGGAAAAACTTATCCGACGCTTTTTTAATAAAGATACTGAAAAAAGTGTTTCTGAAAGAATAGCTCATGCTGACACTTTATTACCCGCCTCACCTCCAACCGCAATCACTCACGACTCTGTTGCTGCACCATCAGGGCCTTTTGTAGAACACCCCATGGAAATATTCCTGGATTCTCTAAAATATTCCAGAGGACAGGTAAGGATCCTTTATTATGGCGATTCTCAGATTGAATATGACCGCGTCACTTCTTATCTCAGACGATCTTTGCGTAAGAATAATGGGGGTACAGGTCCTGGATTGTTCCTTCCAGTGATGCCCGTAACATATACCAAATCATTTTACGTCAGGGCCTCCCCGAACTGGAAAAGATACAATTATCTTTCTTTTAAAAACGGGGAAATAAATCACAACGACCTGGGACCGTTTATGGCATTCTGCCGTTATTTGCCGGACGGACAGATATCTTCAGGAAAGATAAAATCATGGATCAGGATAACTCCCTCAGTGTACTCAGACGACAGTGAATCAACATATGAATTCCTGAGAATTCTATACAGGAATACTCTTGACTATGTTAAAATAGATGTCAGATCAGGCAACAATCCTGTCATTACCGACACGCTGAAAATCAGCAACGGAATCACAGAGTTTATCTGCCCTCTTTTTAACTCCAAAAACATACTTATTGATTTCTCTGGCAGGACCAGTCCTGATATTTATGGAATAAGCATTGAAAGCAAAGCTGGAGTAATGGTTGACAATATTCCGCAGAGAGGCAGTGCCGGACTGGAATTTACCATGGTGGATCAGGAAAACCTCAGGGATTCCTACAAGCTTCTTTCTCCTGACCTTGTTGTTTTGCATTACGGCCTTAATCTGGCAACGACTATAAGGAATGATTATTCATATTATGAAAAAGGGCTCTCACGTCAGCTTAAGGTACTGAAAGAGATATCACCCGGAACAGTAATTATGGTTATCGGTCTGACTGATATGGCTTACACCGACGGTGAAGATATAAGATCTTACCCAAACATCCCCAAAATCATTGATGCCCAGAAAACAGCATCAGCTGAATCAGGGGCCGTATTCTGGGATGCACGTAAGGCGATGGGTGGAAAATCCTCGATCATAAAGTGGTTCGGCATGAACCCTCCCCTTGCCAAGAAAGATTATGTTCATCTTACTGACCAGGGTGCTGATACTCTTGCCAGGATGATGTTGTCCGAACTTTTCACAATAAAAGAACCTGATCCTTTCATAATAATACCACCGGCTGTCCTAATTGATACTGCCTCTGTACATCAGGCTGATGATGTTTCCAAACAGCAGGCAGCTGAAGAAAAACAGAGTTACTTAAGCTCCCTGATTTCACTAATCTTCAGTTATGATCCTGATAAACCTTTCATTTTTTCGGCTCCGGCTTTCTGGATATTTTTCCTCTTTGTACTTGCAGGTTTCAGTCTGGTCTATAAAAAGCTATTCTTAAGGAACATGTATCTATTCATTGTTAGCCTGTTCTTTTATTACAAATCAGGCGGCTTGTTCCTTTTCCTGTTGATCTTCGTAACTCTGATTGATTTTTCGTGCGGTCTTCTGATCCATCACTCAAAAACCAGATTTTGGAGGAGAAGTATCCTTCTGATAAGCATAATATCAAATTTGGGGATACTGGCATACTTTAAATATACAGGCTTCTTTGTTCAGACAATAAACGACCTCCTGGGAACTGAATTTGTCGTACGGGACTTTCTGGGGGCCTTCTCAAACCAGTATCTCGGAACTAACTTTGACATAAGCAAAATTATCCTTCCGGTAGGGATCTCCTTCTTTACTTTTCAGTCGTTAAGCTATACTTTTGATATGTACAGGCGGAAGCTCGAACCTGTCAGAAATATTCTTGACTTCGGGTTCTATGTTTCATTTTTTCCCCAGCTGGTTGCAGGCCCTATTGTGAGGGCTTCTGAGTTCATTCCCCAGCTGTATAAAAATTACTCGCTATCACAGAGGGAGTTCAGCCATGCTGTGTTCCTGATCTCAAAAGGATTAATAAAGAAGATAATAATCTCCGACTTTATTGCGGTTAATTTCATTGACAGGATCTTTGACCTGCCTACTGCTTATTCGGGATTCGAGAATCTTATGGCTGTTTACGGTTACGGATTGCAGATCTACTGCGATTTCTCGGGATATACAGACATTGCTATCGGTCTTGGATTAATACTTGGATTTAGACTTCCTTTCAATTTCAACTCTCCGTACAAAGCCACAAGCATTGCTGATTTCTGGAAAAGATGGCATATCTCACTTTCACGGTGGCTAAAAGATTACCTGTACATACCGCTTGGTGGAAACAGGAAAGGTAAATTTCGTACGATCATCAATCTGATGATAACAATGCTCCTTGGCGGACTATGGCACGGAGCCGATCTGAGACTTATTATCTGGGGCGGCCTGCATGGTATAGGGCTGGCTGTAAATAAAATTTGGTCTTTTATTTTCGGGGAGAAGACCCAGAAGCGATGGTTTGTGCAGGCAGTTTCAGTTTTCTTTACATTCCAGTTTGTCAGTTTCTGCTGGATATTTTTCAGGGCGCAGGATATGCATACTGTTGGTCTCATTCTACGACAGATCACCCATGACTTTTTACCGGCATCATTCAGCAATCTGCTGCCAGCCTACAGTGGAGTCTTTGCATTGATGGCTGCAGGTTACATTATCCATTTTCTCCCTGAGAAGCTTAAAGAATCATACCGCGGACTCTTCATTAAGATCCCGCTGCCCGCTCAAATGGTTATTGTTCTGCTGATAGGATTCCTCCTTTATCTGATGCGCACCACTGAAATCATGCCATTTATTTATTTCAGGTTTTAACCTCACCCCCTAAATCCCCCTCTCCCAAGAGAGAGGAGGACTTAATTCGCTGGTTTTTAAGACCCTCCCATCTTGGGGGAGGGATTTAGGGAGAGGCCATTATAGGTAAGAATCCTGATTCCTCGATTCAGACACAAACGGCTTTATCGCCCTCTTATATATCCCCTGCACATACGCTATTGCCATTCCGTAATTTGTCACCGGTATGCCAGCCTTTATCGCCGGCTGAAGCCTGTTATTAAGCTGCCGTCGGGTAATCATGCATCCTCCGCATTGGATAACAAGAGCATAGTCAGTGATAGGGCGGGGAAGGATATCGAGACCTGCGACTACATCATAATCGATCTTTTTCCCGGTAAAATTATTGATCCATCTGGGGATCTTCGTCCTGCCTATATCATCACATGCCACATGGTGGGTGCATGATTCAAGAAGCAGTACCCTGTCGCCGTTGCGGAGCTCAGATATTTTCGGAGTGCCTTTCAGGTAACTGTTAAAATCTCCCTTGAACCTTGCAAGCATAATGCTGAAACTCGTAAGGGGAATATCAGGTGGAATCGATGCATCAGCTTTGATGAAAACCTGGGAGTCAGTAATTGCGAGTGATGGTTTAATGGCAGTTTTCTTAAGGAAAGCATCAACTTCACGCTCTTTTAAGACGATCGCAACCGCATCATTGTCAAGGATGTCTCTGATTGCCTGCACTTGCGGAAGAATAAGTCTTCCTGCCGGTGCCTCGACATCAATCGGTGTTATAAGAATAACAATATCACCATGATTAATAAGGTCTCCAAGGAGTGTTGGAGTTTTATAAGAATGTTCGGGAATAGTATCCTTTATGAGCTTTATCAGATCCTCATAATTCCGTTTGTCAACAGCAGAGAACTCAAAAAGATCAGTTCCAGTATTATATTTAATCTGTTGCCTGAATACTTCGGTAGGTTCCTGAATGTCTGATTTGCTATGGATAATGATAAACGGAATATCCTGATTGCGGAATTTCCTGATAAGATCATCCTCAAATTCTCCCCAGAAATTTTCTGTGATCACAAGCAGGGCAAGATCGATTATATCGAGTGTCCGGAGTGTACGTTCAACTCTTTTCTCACCAAGATCACCCGAATCGTCTATTCCGGCTGTATCGACAAGTATTACAGGGCCGAACCCGGTTATCTCAAATGATTTTTTTACCGGGTCGGTTGTAGTGCCAGCCTGTTCTGATACAATGGCAATATCCTGTCCGGCCAGGCAGTTAATAAGGCTGCTCTTGCCGTTGTTTTGTCGTCCATAGATTCCGATATGTGGTTTCGCGTCCCTGCCTTTAGTCATGCTATAAAATATTAGCCAAAATTAGCAATTATTCATATTAATTAATAAATGGCTCTTAAATGGTATTTTGTGCCATAGGCACACAATATTTATAGAATTAAGATTGAAAAAAAATATATTTCGTCCCGTATGGGGCGGCACATACAAAACAGAATCAATGTTCTGTAAATATCTGAATCCTGACGGATACTGAATATTTTCAGGATAAATCAACGTATTAAAAGCAGTCTTTTAATACGTTGATAATATCAGCCCCCCTTCAGAGGGGAGCGGGGGGTCAGATCCTCGAGGGAGAATCCCAGTTTTAACAGGTTACCTGGCTGAAGGATCTCTTTCAACCGTGTTTTATCTATTATCTTAAGGATAGCATTGGCTTCGAAAATGTCGTATTTCTTCTCCTTCATCAGCTTAGCCAGCTCAGCTGCCTTATGATAGCCGATATGCGGCGTGAGTGCTGTTGTTATTGCCGGACTGTGAAAAAGGGAGTAATAGCCTGTGTTGTCATTTACAATAAGTCCTGTTATCAGATTATCTTCTGCTGTTTTGCATGAGGAAATAAGAAGATTTATGCTTTCCAGAACAGAGCATCCAATAACAGGAAGATATGCATTGAGCTCCAGGCATCCCTGTCCGCAAAGCGAACTGACAAGATTATCGTTTGAATAAATTTTATGAGAAGCTGATATTACAAACTCAGGAATTACCGGATTGATCTTGCCGGGCATAATGGAACTGCCGATCTGTTTTTCAGGTATTAGAATACTCTTGTCTCCAACAACATCCGAAGCAAGCAGCCGCAAATCCGAGACCATCTTCTCAAGGTTTACGGCAAGAGCTTTTAATGTGGCATGAACCTCAACCCATTTGTCGAGGTTTGAAGTAGCATCCGAAAGATTCTCGCTATGGGAAACCGGAAGTCCTGTCAGACTGCGTAATTCAGGAACAACCTGCATTATAAAAAACCTTGGAACAGCCAGTCCGGTACCGATAGCCCCGCCGCCGAGATTCACAGGCTTTAAACGCTCTATGCATTTCGATACTCTCCACCAGTCACGCGAAAGAGCTTCATTATATGAACTGAAAAGAAGGCTGAATGATGAAGGCACGGCTTCCTGCATCTGTGTAAAACCCGGACGAAGCTTATCATCTGATTCCCTTTCAAGCTTTTCGATTTTTAATCTCAGGCTGTTGACCCGGCTTTCGAGAAACTGCAATAATAACATAGCTGCGACAGTAAGTGCAGTTGGTATTACATCATTCGTCGACTGGTAAATATTTGCATGTTCAGTGGGATCGATATAAGTGTACTCACCACACTTATTCCCTGTCTTCAGGAGTGAGGCATTTGCAATGATCTCATTGATATTCATATTGATGCTCGTACCAGCTCCGCCCTGGACGGCAGGTATAATGAAATGCTCAAAATATTTACCTTCAGATACCTCCCGGGCCGATTCGGTCAATGCATCAAGAATATCGTCATTTATTATTTTGACTGCAAGATTGTCACCATATTTTTCTGTTGCGGTATCCCTGAATTTACGGTAGGTATTGTAGCAGGCAAGTTTTGTTATGCCAACAGCCTTGAACCATTCGACGGGGAAAGGCGAATTTGAAGGAAAGTTTTCTTTTGCCCTTAGAGCATGTATCCCGTAGAGAGCGTCTGACGGGATCTCTTTCTGGCCTAAGCTGTCTTTTTCGGTACGGTACATTTCGTTATTCTTTTTTCACCCCCAACCCCCTTGGGCTCCAATGAGTGTCATGATTTAGCCCCCCTTTAGGGGGGATGGGGGGTGGCTAATTACACAGAGAATTACAGAGAAGGTACAAATTCACACGGAGTTATATATTGCTACTGGATACAGGTCTTGCGTATGCCACTACATCTTCGCCGGTAATTTCATCTTTACAGAGAATAATAAGCCTCTCAAGGACATTCCTGAACTCACGGATATTTCCTGTCCATTCGATTTTCTGGAGCTCCTTAATAGCGTCCTTTTTTATTATTTTCCTGCTCATCCCGTATTCCCCACAGATTACAGAATTAAAATGCTCGGCAAGAATAGGTATATCATCCTCCCGCTCGTTGAGAGTCGGCACATGAATTAAGATCACGCTTAATCTGTGGTACAGGTCTTCCCTGAAAGTATTGGTCTCAATCTCTTTCCTTATGTTCTTGTTTGTAGCCGCTATAACCCTCACATTTACATGAATATCCTTGTCCGATCCTACACGGGTGATCTTATTCTCCTGAAGTGCCCGCAGCACTTTTGACTGTGCTGAAAGACTCATATCTCCTATTTCATCAAGGAAGAGTGTACCTCCGTTTGCCTGTTCAAACTTACCGATGCGTTGTTTAATTGCTGATGTGAACGAGCCTTTTTCGTGACCAAAAAGCTCACTTTCTATAAGTTCTGATGGAATAGCTGCACAGTTTACTTCAACAAACGGACCTCTTGCCCTGCTGCTCTTTTCATGAATCTGATGAGCAACAAGCTCTTTCCCTGTTCCGTTTGCTCCAGTAATAAGAACCCTGGCTTCAGTAGGAGCGACCCTGTCGATCATCTCCTTGACCTTCCTGATTGCTTCCGATTCTCCGACCATTTCGTACATTTTGCTTACCTTGTTCTTCAACACCTGGGTCTGGGTTATAAGAGTTGATTTGTCGGTGGCATTACGTATGGTAATCAGAAGCCTGTTCAGATCGAGGGGTTTCTCAAGAAAATCAAAAGCTCCTTTTTTTATTGCTTCAACGGCAGTATCGATATTACCATGGCCTGAGATCATTATCACAGGTATATCCGAAGAGACCTCACAGATCTTCTGAAGCACTTCTATGCCGTCCATCTTTGCCATCTTGATGTCGCATAGCACAATATCGTAGGAGTTGGCATTAAACATCTCGAGACCCGATGGTCCGTCTTCTGCCAGATCCACCTCATGTTTCTCATATTCCAGAACTTCCTTCAGGGTATTCCTGATTGCCCGTTCATCGTCTATAACTAATATTTTTGACATGTAGTCGAAATAAATATAATAGCTTTTTATTTTAAGGTTTCTGGCATCTGGTGTCAGGCTACAGGTCTAATAGACACAAAGCCTGCCGCCTGTCGCCTGTTGCCCGTCGCCTATCCTGAGTATCTCAGCCATTTCCACATTTCCTTCCAGGAGGTTTTCTTACCATACATAAGGATTCCTGTTCTGTAAATTTTTGCTGCCATCCACACAAAGGCAATAAAAGTTATCACCATCAGGATCATTGAGACAGCGATCTGCCACGATGGAACTCCGAAGGGAATGCGGGCTATCATTACGATCGGCGAGGTAAGGGGAATCAGCGAGCACCAGAAAGAGAGAGAGCTTTCCGGATTCTGCATTGTTCCCATGGCAACCATAAGAGCAAGGATAATAGGGATCGTTACCGGCAGCATAAATTGCTGGGTTTCAGTCTCATTATCGACTGCCGATCCGATCGCCGCAAAAATCGATGCATAAAGAAGGTATCCTGTTATAAAGTAAAATACAAATGAAAAAATAATCAGTCCCCAGGGCTGGTTCATTGCACTGTCGAACAATTTGGAGAATTCTGCCATATCAGGATTCATTTCTGCCGACCGGGCTGCGACAGGCGACTGCTGTTCTTCAGTCATCAGGCTTTTTGATACACTCTGCGTAACTTCAGTCATGTCCGATTTTTTAAGAACTGTCGATCTGAGGACTCCGACGATTCCAAAAGTAAGGAGTATCCAGATCATGAACTGTGTCAGGCCGACAAGCGCAATACCAACTATTTTACCCATCATCAGCTGCACAGGCTTTACAGATGACACAATTACCTCAACGACCCTGCTTGTTTTTTCTTCAATAACACCTCTCATTACCTGCGATCCGAACATAAAGACAAGCATATACATCAGAAATCCTCCAATATAAGCCAATGCCATTGCTATTCCTGTGCTTGTTTCCTTAACTTCTCCGGAATCGCCTATTTTCTTCGTCTGAACAGATACTTTTGTTTCAACATTCTTCATGATCTCATCGAGATTCTCTATTTTATAAGTCATGAGCTTCTGTCTTTCAATTTCTTTTTCAAGCGAGCTTTCTATGTGTTGAAGAAGTCCTATAGGAGGTTGTTTTTTTGAGATAAGCTGAATGGCATTTGGTGTATTGACAATTTCAGGTGATATGTACAATATTCCATAGTAGCCAGCCTGTTCAAATGAATTTTTAAGGTCGTCGACTTTCACATTGTCAAGGTAGACGAACTCAAGATTCTCCGTGTTTTTTATTACACCCTTGAACAGATCTGAGTTGTCTTCAATGACAGCAATTTTTTTAAAATCCTGCTGCTGGTTCATCATTACCAGAGTAGGCACAATGATTATTGCTGCCATAAGTACCGGGGCCAGAATAGTCATTACAATAAATGATTTTTTTCTGACCCGGGTCATGTACTCCCTTTTAATAATAATTGATATCTTGTTCATATTGACAAATTTACATCGTTAATTATATATTGGAAATTAGTTCTGCGCTTCGACAACTCTTATGAAAATCTCATTCATTGAAGGAAGCGCCGGATTGAATGAAATAACCTTACCTGATTTTATTGCTGTTTTTAGAATTTCATTTGTTTCTATTTCGCTGGTTGTCCTAAGCCTGACAGTGCTCTTGCCATTTTCAGTCTGTTTATTCAGGATATTGTAGTGGCTGTTTCCTCCGAATGCAACATCTCCTTCAAAAACAATGTTGTATTCATTGGCAGCCCATTGTTTGCGGATATCATTAACATTTCCCTCAAGTATGGTTTTTGCCTTATTGATTAGAGTGATATTGTCGCACAGCTCCTCAACTGACTCCATATTATGAGTAGAAAAGATTATGGTGGCGCCTCTTTCCCTCAGGAAAAGTATTTCGTTTTTGATGACATTAGTATTTACGGGATCAAATCCTGTGAAGGGCTCATCAAATATAATGAGCTTTGGTTCGTGAAGAACTGTTGTGACGAACTGGACTTTCTGCTGCATTCCTTTTGATAATTCCTCTACCTTCTTTCCCCACCAGTCGACAATATCAAGTTTTTTAAACCAGTACCTGAGCCTTTTTATTGCCTCAGCTTTTGAAAGGCCTTTAAGCTGGGCAAAGTACAATGCCTGTTCTCCGACTTTCATCTTCTTGTACAATCCTCTTTCTTCAGGAAGATATCCAATATCAAGGACATCTTCAGGTTTTAGTTTCCTGCCATTCAGGAACAGTTCTCCGGAGTCAGGACCCGTGATCTGATTAATGATCCTGATAAGGGTTGTTTTACCAGCTCCGTTTGGTCCGAGAAGTCCGAAAATGCATTGCTCCGGTACGGAGATGCTCACATTATCAAGTGCGAGCTGGGTTCCGAACTGTTTTGTAACGTTTTTTGCTTCAAAAAGTGCCATAAGGTTTGGTATGTTGATTAAAACGAAATGTAAATATATTAAACTCTGTGATACTATTGCTGAAAATACCCTCTCATCCGTTCAAAGAAGCCCTTGTCGTCTTTGTCGGGCTTAGGGGTGAAGGAGTCGCTGTCCCTGAGCTTTTCGAATGTTTTCATCTCTTCCCTTGAGATGTTTTTCGGGATCCAGACATTCACGTTCACAAGGAGATCACCTCTGCCATAACCGTTTACTTCGGGCAGGCCTTTACCTCTTAAGCGTAATATCTTACCAGGCTGGGTACCTGGTTCTATCTTTATTTTTACATTATTATCAACTGTTGGCACTTCAACATAAGTTCCGAGTATTGAATCGGGTATGCTGATGAATAAATTATAAATCAGATCGTTACCTTCCCTGATAAGCTCAGGATGATCCTCCTCATCAATAACAACCAGGAGATCTCCATTAATCCCTCCCCGTCGAGGCGCATTACCTTTTCCTTCAACATTCATCTGCATCCCTTTGGCCACTCCGGCAGGGATATTTATCTTGATAATATCCTCTTTCTGAACGATACCCTCGCCATAACAGGCAGTACATTTTTTTGTTATAGTTTTGCCTTCTCCGTTGCATGACGGGCATACAGCGGTTGTCTGCATCTGACCAAGCAATGTGTTAGTAACGCGGGTAACATGTCCCGAGCCACGGCAGGTATTACATGTAGCCAGGCTGTTCTGATCGGCTGCTCCTGTACCTCCGCATGAACTGCAGGGGACATATTTGCTGACTTTAATTTTTTTCTCGGTACCGGTTGAGATTTCCTGAAGAGTGAGTTTCACTTTTACCCTGAGGTTGCTTCCTTTACTGATCCTTCTGCCACTGCTCCGTCTTGAACCGCCGAATCCTCCGAATCCACCAAAAGCATCACCGAAAATATCACCGAATGATGAAAAAATATCCTCCATTGTCATTCCTGCCCCGCCAAATCCGTTTCCGGCACCACCCAAACCTTCATGGCCAAAACGGTCATATCTGGCACGTTTTTCATCATTGCTTAAAACCTCATAAGCAGATGCTGCTTCCTTAAAGTTCTCTTCAGCCTTCTTATCACCGGGATTCTTATCAGGATGATACTTCAATGCCTGCTTTCTATAAGCCTTTTTTATCTCCTCCTTTGTAGCACCCTTCGATACACCAAGCACCTCATAATAATCTCTTTTTTCCATCCCTTAGTTTTTTATTCGTCCGCACTTTACAGAATTCCGGATTTGATTAACATTATTTACCAATTACCACTTTTGAATGCCTGAGAACCTTATCCTTCAGATAATAGCCTTTTAAAATGACTTCCACTATTTTCCCTTTTTTATCTTCTTCAGCTACCGGAATTTTAGCCACCGCATCATGCAGATCGACATCAAAACTACTGTTAAGTGATTCAATTTCCTTTATTCCATATTGTTTAAGAAAATCAGATAATTTAACGTAAATAAGGTCTATCCCTTCTTTCATACCTGTACAATTCTCTGATGCCTCCATATGCTTAAGTGCTCTTTCAAAATCATCCATAACAGGAAGCAATCCCAAAAGAATATCTTCTCCGGCATATTTAGAGATGTCCATTTTCTCTTTCAGGGTGCGTTTCCTGTAATTATCAAATTCGGCTGAGAGTCTGAGATATTTATCCTGCATCTCTGCCAGTTTTTCTATTAATAGCTTTTCATCAGGTATTTTTTTGTCAGCTGGCTGATCTATAACTGCTTCAGCATCTAAAGGGCTCTCTTCTGTGAATTCATCCCCGGAAAGCTCTTCCTTACTCTCCTTTTCCGTTGCGACATTCCCAGTATTATCCTTATTATCAGTTATTTCAGTATTGTTTTTTTCTTTATTATCGTCTGTTTCTGAAGTTTTTTTCTTTATCATCACTCACATTATTTCTATTTAATAATATTATTTAGCAAAATTTCTGCCAACCGGGAGGAATTGACAAATTGACATGAAAGAAAAGGTTTAAAGGCGTTAATGCATTAAGGAGTAATTTTTGTACCGTTGTGCCTTCAAGCTCTCATGCCTTAATACTTTCATGCCTTCATACCTTCATACCCTTCTAATGTCTGCTCCCAGCGCATTGAGACGTACATCGATATCCTGGTAGCCCCTGTCGATCTGTTCAATATTGTGGATTATGCTTTTACCTTCGGCCGATAATGCAGCAATCAGCAGAGCTACACCGGCCCTTATATCGGGCGATGACATGGTGGTTCCTCTTAGTTTTGTCATTTTGTCGAGACCTATTACCGTGGCCCTGTGAGGATCACAAAGAATGATCTGGGCTCCCATATCAATAAGCTTATCAACAAAGAACAAACGGCTCTCGAACATTTTCTGATGAATTAAAACAGCTCCTTTGGCTTGTGTTGCGGTGACCAGAAAAACACTCAGGAGATCAGGTGTGAGCCCCGGCCAGATTGCATCAGCAATAGTCATTATGGAGCCATCGATGAATGTTTCGATTTCATAGTGTTCCTGACCCGGGATAAAAATATCATCAGCTTTTCTTTCGAACTTTATTCCCAACCGGCGGAATGAATCAGGGATAATTCCGAGATTTTCGTAACAGACATTTTTTATTGTTATTTCTGATCCGGTCATTGCTGCCAGTCCTATAAATGATCCTATTTCAATCATATCAGGAAGTATGGTGTGCTCACAACCCCTAAGTTCTCTTACTCCGTCAATATAAAGAAGGTTAGAACCAATTCCGTCTATTCTTGCACCCATCGAAACCAGCATTCTGCACAGCTGCTGAATATATGGTTCACAGGCAGCATTATACAGGGTTGTCCTGCCTCTGGCAAGCACAGAAGCCATAATAATATTAGCTGTTCCGGTGACTGATGCTTCATCAAAATGTATATAAGCTCCTGATAATGAATGGGCTTCTACCTTATAGAATGGATCCGTGGTGTCGAATTCAAACCTGGCTCCAAGTTTTTGGAAGCCGGTAAAGTGAGTGTCAACTCTCCGGCGTCCAATCTTATCTCCTCCGGGTTTGGGAATAAAAGCACTTCCAAACCTTGCAAGCAATGGCCCTACAATCATGATAGATCCCCGCAGACTGGCGCTTTGAGTTCTGAATTGGGTTGTCTGAAGATAGCTGAGATCTATATTAACAGCTTCAAAACTGATTACGGATTCTGTTTCTTTTGAGATTTTTACTCCCAGACAGCCAATCAGTTCAATAAGTTTATTGACATCACTGATATCCGGGATGTTACTTATGGTAACTTTTTCAGGAGTAAGCAGAGTTGCGCAAATTACCTGCAGGGCTTCATTTTTTGCTCCCTGGGGAATTATTTCACCTTTAAGTGATTTGCCTCCCTGAACAATAAAACTACCCATTAATGACGACTATATCCTTTTTTCCTGATGAATTGTTTATTCTGTTGTTTTCCATGTGGTTTGCCCAGCTGGGGTTTCTTTTTGACAGGAGGTATCAGTTCCCTCACTTCAAGAATTTTCACGCCATCTGTAATTTTCAGTTTTCCTCCCGATAATAATTTCATATCGCCGATAATCACCTCATCGCTTACCTGTCCGCGGTTCCATGTGATGTAAGACTTTTTCATCTGGTTGACTATCAGGTTGGTGAGATATTCTTTTTCTTCACCATCCTCCATTTCAGAAGCAGCATCGATCATTAGTTCTATTATCCGGCCATAATGAAGATACCTGATATCGCCCTGTTTATAAGGAACCTGTTTGGGTTTTTCGATGAATTTATCAGGCTCCGGCGGAGGGAAAGGAGAATCAATGTCAAGATTAAAATCGGCAATGATAGAAAGGTGATCCCAAAGTTTATGTTTGAAATCACCGATATCACGGATCTGGGGATTCAGATTCCCCATAATCTGTATTATGGTTTTAGCAGCACGGTTTCTCTCTTCCCTGTCCTCAATAGATTTTAAGTGATCAACCATCTTCTGGACATTCCTCCCATATTCTGGTAACGCCATTCTCTTTCGCTGGGTGTTGTAATCGTAATTCATCGGCTGACAGCTGTTTTGTGCAAAGCTAATAATAAAAGCTAATTAAACCAAGTTGCTGGTTATAAGTTGCATGTTGCTGCCTAATAAGTTATAATTAAAATCATTTTTAACTTTGAGGCATTTATATCAAACATATGAAAAGAATCTTACTCGTAATATTATTCACGATCTCAGTTTGTTCGGTATCTGCTGGTGACAGTTATAAAAGAAATCCTCTGATTGACGTGCTGAATTACAGTTTTCAGATTTCGATAAGCGATACAAGCGATATAATTTACGGAAAAACAGCAATTTCGTTAAGCTTCAAAGGGGAAGTTTCCACAATGGAATTTGATCTGAAAAAT
>Ga0315295_10002335_pt1 | contig 16098 bp, 14 predicted proteins | sample YL17G14_0_MG_FD_204453 | JGI IMG/M metagenome (GOLD analysis project Ga0315295, IMG submission 204453) | Sediment microbial communities from Yellowstone Lake, YNP, Wyoming, USA - YL17G14_0 | ecosystem: Environmental > Aquatic > Freshwater > Lake > Sediment | place: USA: Wyoming | collected... | reverse complement strand
CTATTATGGTGATATAGGATAACCATGGCACGTCCTTTGCGTATAGAGTTTTCAGGTGCTGTCTATCACATCACGAGCAGAGGAAACGAAAGAAAGGCAATTTTCAGAGACGATCAGGACCGAAAGAAGTTCTTGGATACCCTTAAGGATGTTACCCTTCGGTACAATTGGCTCTGCCACGCCTACTGTCTGATGGATAATCATTACCATCTGCTCATTGATACACCCGAAGGGAATCTTTCGATAGGCATGCGGCAGTTGAACGGTGTCTATACACAAAGATTCAATAAGAGGCATGGTAGGGTAGGGCACCTGTTCCAAGGAAGGTTCAAAGCAGTTCTGGTGCAGAAGGATAATCATCTTCTTGAGGCGTGCCGATATGTGGTACTCAATCCGGTCCGGGTGGAGAGGGTGCAGAGGCCTGAAGAATGGGTCTGGAGTAGTTATAGGGCAACAGCTGGACGCACGAAACCGCATCCATGTCTTGTGATAGATTGGGTATTAAGCCAGTTTGGTTCCAAAAGGGGGGTGGCAGAGGCTGGCTATAGCAGATTTGTAAGGGATGGAATTGGGGTTGAATCGATTTGGAATAGCGTGAGGGCACAGAGTGTTTTTGGGGAGGATGATTTCGTAGAAAGCCTTCGTGACTATGTGAAAGGAAGAAAGCAGATTCCAGAGATAGCCAAGAGCCAGCGATTCATGAACAAACCTCCGTTGGGAGATATATTTAGACCGGAGGTGTTTGGAGATAGACGGAAGAGAGACAGGAGGATAGTTGAGGCAGTCTTGGAGCATGGATACACTCAGAGGGAGGTAGCAGACCATCTCCGGATACATTTTACTTCTGTCAGCAGAATTTTGAGGGCAAAAGAGAAGATGCTAACAAAATAGACCTGACCCCACATCGGACCTGACCCCACATCGACCTGACCCCACATCTCGAAACTCTCCTGTAGATATGTTAAGGTTCGCAATGGGACGTATGACAAAATATCCTTTCCCTATTACCTTGATCGCTCCTTATCAGGAAATGGCTGAACTGGCCAAGACCCTGCTTAAAGAATTCGAAAAACCTATCCTCATTGAGATGGGTGATCTCCAGGAGGGACTGAAAAAAGGCCGCCAGCTGGTAGAAGAAGAGACAGAAGTCCTCATCAGTCGTGGCGGGACTGCCCAGTTGTTAAGGAGCGAATTGAAGATCCCCGTGGTTGAAATTCAAGTGACCGCTTACGATGTCCTCGGCGCCCTCCAGAAGGTTTCGAATCGAAATCAAAAGATCGGGATGATAGGCTTTGGAAATGTCATCTACGGGTCTGATAAATTGGCGGATCTGCTGGATCTGGACTTAAGGGTATTCACTGTCCAGACTGAAGAAGAAGTTCCAGGAAAGATCGAAGAAGCTAAAAAGAGTAAAGTGGATATCATTATCGGCGACAAAATAGTTGTTTCTCAGGCGAATCGAATGGGATACCCCTCTATTTTAATTGAATCTGGAAAAGAATCGATCCTCCAATCCTTTCACGAGGCCTACAGGATTCTGGAAGTAGTTCGATCGGAGGCCAAAAAAAGCAACCAGTATTTGAGCACCCTCAACCAGCTTAAAGCGGTACTCGATTCTGTCGATGACCAGATTGTCATCCTCGATGCAAACAATCGAATCCAATCGTGTAACCCCGCAGCCCTTCGTATCTTCAAAAAAGAGGAGGAGCAAATCAAGGGATCCCCTCTGTTCCTTTATCCTGCTGATCCCCTGATGGAGATGAAAAAGAAGTTAACCCCACAACGCAACCATGTGGCCTTTGTCCAGGGAAAACATCTTGTCCTCGATTATCTCCCCATTGAAACGGACGGGGAGAAGATCGGAACCCTGATTGTTGGAAGGAGTATCTCCAAGCTTCAACAGGCAGAGAGGAAGATCAGAAACGAACTCTATCTTAAGGGTCATGTGGCACGATATGTCTTCGCTGATATTTTGGGCGAGGATGAAAATTTCCTGAAAGTGATCCATAGGGCAAAGAGTTTTTCCTCCTCCACCTCAACGATCCTCATCCTTGGGGAAACAGGAACGGGAAAGGAGATGTTCGCCCAAGGCATCCACAATGAGAGGTTCGGATCTGAAAGGCCCTTTGTGGCCATCAATTGTGCCACCCTTCCCGAACCTCTTCTTGAAAGCGAACTTTTCGGTTATGCGCCTGGAGCTTTTACGGGCGCTCGGAAAGAGGGGAAAAAGGGCTTATTTGAATTGACTCATGGAGGAACGCTTCTCCTTGATGAGATCAGTGAATTACCTTTCAATTTGCAGAGCCGATTATTGAGAGTCATTGAAGAGAGGGAGGTTCAACCGATTGGAGATGACCGGGTGATCCCCGTGGAGGTACGCATTATCGCTACCACCAATAGAGATCTATCAGCAGAAGTAGATGAGAAACGCTTCAGAGGAGACCTCTTCTACCGTCTTAATGTTCTCCAATTGAACGTACCTCCTCTAAGAGAAAGGGGAAAAGATGCTTACTTCCTCTTCAAGCATTTTATCCTGAGGTTAAACCCAAAATGCCCGAAAAGACATATAATCAATAAGGGAATTGAAGGGATTCTGTGCAAATATTCATGGCCTGGAAATGTCCGCGAGCTTAAAAACCTGTTAGAAAGGCTTGCCCATTTGACAGAAAATTTTACTAAGAATCTTGAAGAGGTACCTGATTGGATTCAGGAAGAAGTCACGAGACCAGAAAGGGTGAAAGAGCCGAAAATGGAGCCAGAGGTTAAAAGATTTGATCTTAAAGAATTAGAGAAGTTATATATAAAAAAAATGAGCGAATCCTCCTCCCTCAAGAAGACCGATCTCGCCAAACTTTTCGGTATAAGCCGAACGACTCTCTGGAAGAAGATGAAACCGGATGGCTAGATCATACAGATATGCCTGAGGCCCAACCCCGCTCTTATGTTCATAATTTAAACATAATTGTTTTAAAAATAAACTTTTTGATCCATCCCTGCCCCCCCCTCTTTTGGGATCGCGAAATAATCGTTTGAATTCATTATAATATTTTATTGATAACCTTATTGGCACATCTATTGCTCTCCAACATATACAAATGGTTCAACGATGCCTTCTCATTGCCGATGATCTGACTGGAGGGGCGGATGCAGGAGCCCAATTTGCTATAAGGGGTTTTCGCACCCTTCTGCTTTCTATAAAAACAGATATCCAAATTGATCTCTCAAAATATGACCAACAGGACGTATTGGTAGTCAATACCGATTCGAGGGGATTAAAGCCTGATAAGGCATATGCATTGATATCAAATGTACTGAAAAATTACCGGGAAGCCCTCTTTCCTATTATCTATAAGAAGATTGATTCGACCCTACGGGGAAATATTGGATATGAAATTGATGCTGTTTTAGAAAAGACAAATGGTGCTCTCTGTTTCGTAGCCCCGTCTTACCCTGAACAGAACAGAACATTGGTGGGGGGCATTCTGATCGTCGGAGGAAAACCCCTTGCCTTAACGGAGGTCGCGCGAAATACGCCCTCTCCAGTTCAAGAATCTCATGTCTATAAGATCCTGCAAAACCAATCTCGCAACCCTGTAGAATGGATTGATCTTACACATGTCGCTTCCACCAGAGAAGGATTACAGAAAGTGGTGGAGGGGGTGGGGAGAAAAGGAAATCGAATTATCATCTTCGATGCCGTGAGCCGCCAAGATTTGGCGAATGTGGCAGAGGTCGGTTTCTCTCTTAAACGAACACCCCTCTTTGTCGGATCAGCTGGTTTAGCTGAGGAGGTGGCAAAGAAGATCGCTCTCCCCAAGGCACAATCTCTCGAACCTTTTCGACAAAAGGAAAAGTTTTTTAAACATGTCTTTATCATTGGCGGCACGGCTTCTAGTGTGACCTGTCAACAACTAAAAAGGATCGAACAAAGAGGTATCCCGTCTTACTCTCTCAATAAATCCATATTGACATGTGGCGAAACCAAAGGACAGGCCAAAAGGAGAGACCTTTCTAAAAAGGTGGCAAGCGCGCTTTCCCAGGGGATGGTGATTCTAAAAACGACTCCAGAAATGGTCCAGCCTGAAGATTCAGAGGGTCTTCCAATCCATCTCAAAATCGTAAAGACTCTAGCGGATGTTGCCCTCTCATCCCTCGAAATTTCAAAAGTGGATATGCAGGACCTCGGACTCATTTTAACCGGCGGAGACACGGCACAAAGTATCATTAATGCTCTTGGGAATGAAGGAATTGAGATAGAGGGAGAATTATTAGAAGGAATAGTCAAGGGGCATTTGATCGGGGGAAATTGGGATGGTCTCAATATTATCACTAAAGCGGGTGCCTTTGGGAAAGAGAATGCTTTGGAGGAAATCATAGAGATGCTTCAAACATAAAAGGGAGGAGAGGGATGGCGGTTGTCAGCAGATGGAACCAGTTCCTTTCTGGATGATGCATCGATCGATAAAGAGCATGTGGAAATAACAGGGGAATCAAGCCTCCAAGTTCGGAGCAACCGCTCCAATCAAAATTCGAACCAATCGTTTCTCAAGTGCTTGTCAGGGCGTCACGTCGGTGGGTCGTGGATCAGCAAAGAGAGTAGGTAAATAAATGTTCAAACCAAAAGGCATTATTACTCCTATAGTTACTGCAATGGCTGAAGATGAGACAATCAATGAAAAGGAATTACGTGTTCAAGTCAATAGGCAAATATCCTGTGGGATAAACGGTATCTTTGCCTTGGGAACCAATGGGGAGTGCTATGCCTTGACCGTGGAAGAGAAGCTGGACGTCATCAAAATCGTGGTGGACGAAACCAAGGGCAGGGTCCCTGTCTATGCGGGGACGGGGTGCGTCAGCACCCGGGAGACGATCTGGTTGTCACGTAGGGCCAAGGAATTGGGAGTGGATGTCTTGTCGATCGTCTCACCCTATTTTGTAGCTGTATCTCAGGAAGATATTTATATGCATTACAGCAAGATTGCTGAATCAGTCGATTTGCCGATCGTCCTCTACAATTTGCCGGCAAGGACGGGAAACAATATAGAATATACCACCATTCGCAAACTATCAAAATATCCTAACATTGTCGGCATCAAGGACAGCAGTGGCAATTTCGACAATACCCTCCGATACATCAAAAATACGGACAGAAGGTTGTCCGTGCTAGCGGGTAACGATTCTCTCATCCTGTGGACCCTATTGGCCGGAGGCAGCGGAGCCATTGCGGGCACCGCCAACGTGTATCCGGAAATTGCCTTGGCGATTTATAAATTATGGCAGGCCGGAAATATCGAAGAGGCCAATCAACAGCAAGCCAAACTCAGACCGCTTCGAGATGTGATGAAACTTGGAAATCCCAATTCAGTCATCAAGAGAGCCATGAATCTCCTGGGCTATCCCGTCGGGCCAGCCCGGGAACCGGTTGGAGGCATGAATCAGAAAATAGACGAGGAACTGCGAAAGGCTTTTGAGTTCTGCAAATGAAATCATCATCTGGGAGAAATCGATATAGAAATCAGGATATGAACCTATGATACCCTCCAACATGATCTACACCCTTCTGAATGTCGGCAGGATCATCGCCGGTCCCGGCAGCCTTTCAACGATTCAAGAAATCCCCGCCGCCTACGGGGCGGAAAAGGTCCTGATCATCACGGATCAAGGGGTATGGAATGCCGGGTTGATCGAAAAACCTAAAATCATCCTTGAATCTGCAGGGTTTCGCGTGGCGGTCATCCACGATACGCCCCCAGAACCGGCCGTGGATCAGGTCAAGACCATCTTCCAGCAGGCGAAAACACTGGAGGGTCAGATGATCATCGGCATCGGCGGCGGCAGCGCCATGGATGTGGCCAAGCTCGTCTCGGTCCTGCTGACCAATGACGTCTCTTTGGAGCAACTGCTGGGGAAGACGCAAATCGCGCACCGCGGTCTCCCCACGCTGATGGTGCCGACCACAGCGGGAACCGGTTCCGAGGCGACCCCCAACGCCATTGTGCTCGTCCCGGAGGAGGAAGTTAAAATCGGCATCGTGAACAGCAAACTGGTCCCGGATTGCGTGATACTCGATCCCCTGATGACCCTCAACCTCCCGCCAGCTGTGACCGCAGCCACCGGCATGGACGCCCTGGCCCACGCCATCGAATGCTACACCTCGAAAAAAGCCAACCCATTCAGCGATACCTTTGCATTGAAGGCCGTCGGCCTCATCTCGAACAGCCTGCGCCGAGCTTATCGCGAGGGTCAAAATATCGACGCCCGCCACGACATGTTGCTCGGTGCCCTATTCGGGGGAATGTGCATTTCAACCTCAGGCACCACGGCGGTACACGCCCTGGCCTATCCCCTGGGGGGCAAATACCGAATGCCGCACGGCCTGTCCAATGCCGTCCTGCTGCCCCATATCATGCAATTCAACTTGGACGCCGTGGAGGATCGGTTCCGGGACATCGCCGTCGCCATGGGACTGGATGTTGCCGGTCTCACTACGCGAAAGGCGGCCGAGAAGATGATTGAGAATCTCTATGCGCTGAACAAGGACCTGAATATCCCCTCCGGAATCGCCGCCCAGGGCGTCACGGAAGCGGATCTAGATGGTTTGGTGGAGGCGGCCTCCAAAGTAACCCGATTACTGGAGAATAATCCGAAACCCCTTGCGAAATCCGATATGCGGGCGATCTACCGCCGGTTGTTGTAACGGTTCGCCCCATACAGGAAGTGACCCTACAAGATGCAAAAAGGATTTATGAAGAAGTTTTTTAAATGAAAGGAATTGGTTGAAGGAGAAGGAAGAATCGGTGCAGAGCGATAAACCCTTAATTGGTATCAGCGTGGGCGATCCGGCAGGGATTGGAGCCGAGATCACAGCCAAGGCACTCTCTCTGGCTGAGATTTATAAGGTTTGCAGACCTCTGGTGGTCGGTGAGGCAGAGATGATGAGGGAGGCAGTGAGATTTTCAGGATTGAGTCAACAGATCCACGCCGTTTCTTCTTCCCAAGAGGGATTTTACAAGCAAGGGGTCATGGATGTTCTGGATATGAAGAATGTTCGTGGAAAATCCATCAGACACAAAGTTATTTCTGCTGAATATGGGAGAGCATCTTATGAATACATTAATAAGGTGATCGAGTTGGCACTCTCTAAAGAAATTGATGCCACTGTGACCGGACCCATAAATAAAGAAGCCATCAATCAAGCCGGTTTTCACTATTCAGGCCATACGGAGATCTATGCCGATTTAACTCATACCAAAGATTATGCCATGATGCTTGTACACAAACAGTTCCGGGTGATCCATGTTTCAACCCACGTTTCCTTAAGAGAAGCTTGCAATCGGGTGAAAAAAGATCGGGTCTATCAGGTTATCATACTAGGATATGATGCAGTAAGAAGATTGGGGGTTGAGAATCCTAAAATAGCTGTTGCTGGATTGAACCCTCATGCAGGAGAAAGCGGGATGTTTGGCCGCGAGGAGATCGAGGAGATCAAACCGGCCATTGAGCAAGCTCAAAGAAAAGGTTTAATGGTAGAAGGCCCCATCCCGGCGGATACCGTTTTTTCAAAGATGCAAGGTGGCCAATATGATCTCGTTGTAGTCATGTATCACGACCAAGGCCATATTCCTACGAAACTGTTTGGTTTTCAGTATGACGACAAGACAAAAACTTGGGGTTCCATGTCAGGGGTCAATATCACCTGCGGCCTGCCTATCATTCGGGTATCGGTAGACCATGGGACAGCCTTTGGAAAAGCAGGCGAGGGTAGAGCGAATCCGGAAAGCATGACTCAGGCCATTAAAATCGCAGCTCAATTGGCGCTGAAGAGATGAAGTTCGGAGCATTTAGGTTAGTGGAAAAGAAAGAAACGAAGCTGCCAACACTCTGCGTGCAAAACCACTCATCGAATCTGATGCCCTTGAACAATGGGGATATCCTTTGTGTGTGGTTTTCCGGAACGCAGGAGGGGATGGCTGATATTTCAATATATTTATCACGGCTGAACGCAGGAGAGTCTGAATGGTCCGTGCCGCTAAAAGTATCTGATGACCCTACAAAAGCGGAGCAGAATCCGATACTGTTTCCGACACCGGACGGAAAACTTTGGCTGATGTGGACTGCTCAAAAAACCGGAAACCAGGATACGGCAGAGGTCAGGTACAGGATTTCAGAAGATAATGGGCATACGTGGAGTTCTATTAGCGTTTTATTTGATAAACCCGGGACGTTTATCCGCCAGCCGGGTGTAATCTTGGATAACGGTGATTGGTTGATTCCGATATACTACTGCAAGGCTCCTCCCGGCAGGAAATGGGCGGGCGACGATGACTACAGCGCGGTCAAGATTTCTGCCGACCAAGGTAAAACCTGGTCGGAATACGTGGTTCCAAACAGTACGGGCTGTGTCCACATGAATGTCGAAAAGCGATCCGATGGTTCTTTAATCGCCCTGTTTCGTAGCCGTTGGGCGGACTGGATTTATGTCAGCCAGTCACGGGACAACGGAAGGACGTGGTCGGAGCCTGTTCCGACGACTTTGCCCAACAACAATTCGTCGGTCCAGTTCACCAGACTAAAAAATGGCCATCTGGTCCTGGTGTTTAACAACAGGAATGCAACCGCTGGTACTGCGCGCAGGGCCTCCCTTTATGATGAAATTAAGGATGATGAATCAGATCAAACGCCTGCTATCCTCAGGCAAAGCCCCCCCGGAAAACGGATCGCAATCTGGGGGACTCCGCGAGCCCCCTTGACGATCGCAGTGTCAGAAGATGAAGGGAAGAGCTGGTCTCGCATGAGGGATCTGGAGACAGGCGATGGCTACTGCCTTACGAACAACTCCAAAGAAGGGTTAAACCGAGAATGTTCATATCCATCGATCAAACAGACAAATGACGGTATGATTCATATTACATATACCTATTTTAGGCAATACATCAAGCATGTGTGTATTACCGAAGATTGGGTCAGAGGGATGTAGCACATGAGGCTGTTGCAGGGAAAGATAGTCATCGTGACAGGAGCAAGTCGAGGCATCGGCAGGGCAATTGCTTTGACGATGGCCCGGCATGGATCTTCCTTGGTGATTAACGGCAATTGCGAGGATCTATTGAACCAATTGGCCGTGGAAATTGAAGCGCTGGGGCAAAAATGGGCAATCCATCTGGGTGATGTCGCAAACCCGGAAACTGCCGCCGGCATTGCGCAGACCGCAATCAGCCGCTTTGAACGCATCGACGTGTTGGTGAACAACGCCGGAATCAATATGCGATCATCCAGTCTGGAAATGAAGCTGAATGACTGGCAAAGGGTGATGGATGTCAATCTTCATGGAACGTTACATTGCTGTATGGCCGTTCTGCCATATATGATCAAACAACAATCCGGCAAGATCGTGAATATCTCTTCCACGGTGGCCAAGACTCCGCACATAAATGCGGCGCCATCTTATGGCTCATCCAAGGCAGGCGTGAATTATCTCACCCAACACCTAGCGCTTGAAATGGCGAAACACGGAATTTGCGTGAATGCAATCTGCCCTGGACCGATCGAGACGGATATGTCAACGCAGTGGAGTGAGGAATACCGGCAGCAGGTATTGTTAAAGATACCTCTTGGCAGGCTTGGAACGCCGGAGAATGTCGCTGACGGGGTTCTGTTCCTGTCTTCGAAAATGTCTGATTTCATTACCGGCGAGACAATAAATATCAATGGCGGAACCTACATGAACTAAATAAAAAAGAAAGGAGAAAGGTTATGCTGAAAAGAAGAATGGTTTGGATCCTGTTTTTATTCATTTCTGTCGTATTTTTGATCGGGAGTAGCGGCAGCGCGAGCGCGGCGGCGGCTGGTGATGCCAAGCAGACATCCATTACCCGGGGAGGAACTCTCAACGCGGCACAGGCCGCCAAATGGTCTTCTCTTGATCCGACCGTTAGCAGCGGGCGAGCCAACGACAAATTTACAATAAACCAGCTTTATGAGACACTGATTGATGTCGACAGCAGCGGGAAATACATCCCCGGGCTTGTGGAAGCATGGGAAGTCAAGGGGGACAAGACAGTCATTCTGAAACTAAAAAAGAACGTGAAATTCCATGACGGCACTGATTTTAACGCGCAGGCAGTGAAATTTGTGCTGGAACGAGCTTTGAATCCTGAAACAAAGGCCAGTTTTCGTGCAGAGATCGAAGACATCCAGAGCATCGAAGTCGTTGATCCCAGTACGGTGAAACTCAACCTAAAGAACCCGTCTTCGGTGATCCTGGGCGCGCTCTCCAACTACGCAGGTTATATGATATCTCCGGCAGCAATCCAGAAATACGGGAAAGATATTGTGCGAAACCCCGTGGGTACAGGGCCATTTAAGTTCAAGGAAGCAGTGGAAGGGGACCACATCACTCTTGTCAGAAATGAGTCCTACCACATCATGGGCAAGGATGGGAAAGGTTTGCCCTACTTGGACGAATTGAGCATAAAGATCATCCCTGATGATTCGGTAAAACTGGTGAACTTAAAGAGTGGTGGCTTAGACTTGATCGACAGCGTTCAGACGATTAACATCCAGGGGGTAAGCGCGAACAAAGATCTTGACCTGGTGCCCACAAGTGCTTCAAGGGTTTTCAAGCTGTTGTTGAACGTGACCAAGGAACCGTTATCGAAAAAGGAAGTGAGGCAAGCCATCACGTTAGCCATGGACCGGGAAGAGTTCGTCAAAGTCGTTGCCAGCGGGTACGGCACCGTGGAGCCGTCTATGGTCATGAAGCAGCAGTGGTTCTATAGTCCGACCGTAAAATCCGGCTATGATATTCAAAAAGCGAAGAAGCTGCTGGCTCAGGCAGGTTATCCAAATGGCTTCAAAGTCAAGCTGTCTTTTACATCGCGCGAACCGGACAAGACGATCATCCAATTGGTCCAGAGCCAACTGAAGAAAATAGGCATCGATGGTGAGATTGAAACCTATGACAGGCTTGCTTTCAATGACAAATGGAATAAGCGTGAAGGAGAAATAGGTTTGAACTTCTTACCGGTGCCTAAACCTGATCCTTATATGCAGTTCCAGATATTCTTTGCCACAACTGGCAACAACAACTTTACAGGTTATTCCAATCGTGTGTTCGATGAAACACTTGGAAAGAGCAAAGAGACCTATGATATTGAGAAACGAAAGGCTCTGTACAAAGAACTGCAGAACATCCTTGCCGAAGACTGTCCTGAAGTATTTCTGTTCCATCTACCGCTGTTTGAAGCCCATACCAAGAAACTGCAGGGATTCAGAGCAGATCCTGAGGGTGGTTGGATACTAAGGGAAGCCTGGATGCAAAAGTAAGAAAGAGGTCTGGGAAAAATAAGATGGTCGGGGGAGGAATCCCCCGACTGCCGATTTCAGAATAGAGGTATGCTGTAAATGTTAAGCCACATCGTAAGAAAATTAATTGGGGTGATTCCCATCCTGCTGTTGGTTAGTATTATTCTTTTTACGATTATCAGCTTGTTACCTGGTGATGCAGCTATGGCGGTCATGGGAGAATCTCTGAATCAACAGGACCTGATGAAAACGAGGTCTGAGCTTGGACTCGACAAGCCGATCTATGTAAGATATGCCGATTGGCTTTCCAAAGTATTGCACGGAAATTTGGGCAGGGCGCTCAAGTCAAATCAGCCGGTGACAGAAATCATTAAGCAACGTCTTCCGGTGACGGTAGAGCTGACACTTCTTGCCGTAGTCATTTCCACCCTCATCGCTCTTCCTGCCGGGATCTTCTCGGCCCTTCGGCGCAACAGCACCTGGGACGTAGTGGACGGAATTATTTCAATGATCGGTATAGCAATGCCGCCCTTCTGGATGGGGATACTTCTCATTCTGTTTTTTTCGGTTTGGGCGGGGTGGTTGCCGTCATCCGGTTATATAAGCTTTTTCAAGGATCCTGTGAAAAATCTGCAGCACATGGCGATGCCAGCTTTTACTATCGGGTTCGCTTTTGCAGCGACTATCATGCGGCAAACACGTTCGTCCATGCTGGAAGTGCTCGGCGAAGAATACATTGAAACTGCTCGGGCAAAAGGGCTTAAGGAGAGCGTTGTTATCTGGAAGCACGCCTTGCGCAACGCGTTGATTCCAGTGGTTACAGTAATTTCCATGCAGATGGGCAGACTGATCGGCGGGGCGGTAGTCACAGAGACCGTATTCGCATTGCCTGGCGTCGGCCGCCAGATGGTTGACAGCATTATCGCCCGGGATTATCCGGTGGTCATGGCGTTGATTCTTATCACGGCGCTGTGTGTTGTGCTGACCAATGCGCTGGTGGATATCATTTATGTCGTCATCGACCCTCGTATTTCTCATGCTAAGGAATCCTAACGGCCAAACATCGAAATGGAACGATTGAAGATCGGGTTGGTGGGTATCGGAGCATGCGGGCAGGTGCGCAAACTTTCTTGCCGTCTCGAGACGACAAGAAAGTTTGTTCTGGCTGCCAACCTCGCCTTTGAGTCCGCGGGTAGAACGCGACCCATCCGCGAGGCCCATACACATAAGCGGAATGGAGAGAGACGAACCGTTGAACACCTGAGTCAGAGCGAAGATTACCTGTGTATCAAAAACATAGAGTCAATCGTAAAACACGCAGGCTATCGGGAGTTCAAACTCTTCAAATGAGATGTGAGGTGTCCGAAGAGCAATATGGAATTATTCAAGGAAACGTGGTTTTACATAACTTTCAGGCGACTAATAAAGGGCAAACTTGCCGTGATTGGATTTGCCGTATTCATCGGTATCATCGTCGTTTCGGCGCTGGCTCCATGGATTTCACCTTATGATCCCAACGCCCCCAATACGTTGGCACTGATCAAGCCGCCCAGTGCGGCTTACTGGATGGGCACTGATGAACTGGGGCTGGATGTCTTCAGCAGGATCATCTATGGAACTCGAATTTCCCTGGTGGTTGGTGTTATCGCAGTAATGATGGCCTTGGCCCTAGGCTCAGTGCTGGGACTGATTTCCGGCTACTGGCGGGGTGTGGGGGACCATGTGATCATGGGTGTGATGGACTCTGTCTGGGCATTTCCGACCTTGATTCTTGCTCTTGCCATTACCGCGGCACTTGGCCCTAGCCTGATTAACGTGACGATTGCCATAGGTTTGGTCTTTACACCTGGCTTTGCGAGATTGGTGCGTAGCATGGTGCTTTCAGTACGTGAGCGGGAATATGTTCAAAGCGCAAGATCTATCGGACTCAATGATTGGGAGATCATTATCAAGTATGTATGGCCTAATATTACTCCGACTATGATTGTGCAGGCGTCATTAAACGCCGCACAGGCGATCATTGCGGAGGCTTCGATGAGCTTTCTGGGCCTTGGGATCCAGCCACCAGCGGCAAGTTGGGGCTCGATGCTCAAGGCGGGTTATCCCTACCTCGAAATGGCGCCGTGGCTGAGCATATTTCCAGGACTGGCCATTCTTGTCACGGTGTTGGGGCTGAATTTTTTGGGTGACGGCCTCAGAGACGCAATGGATATCAAAATACGGATCGACTAAAAGGTATAGCGATTTATGAAAGAAAAGCTAATTGAAGTCAAGGGCCTGAAAATAGATTTTACGATTGAAAGTGTTCCAAGGCGGATTATCGATGATATCAGCTTTGAGCTCTATAGGGGCGAAGTTCTCGGTGTCGTGGGCGAGTCCGGCAGTGGCAAGAGTGTCACGGCAAAGAGTATGCTCCGCCTGATCCGCAACCCTCCAGGAAAAATTGTGGGCGGGGAAATACTGTTCGATGGGACAGATATTTTGCAGATGGATATTGATAGCCTGATGAAAATTAGGGGTAACACAATATCAATGATATTCCAAGAGCCAATGTCTTCCCTTAATCCAGTGTTTACCTGCGGCGATCAAATCAAGGAAGGCGTCAGGCTGCACCAGAAAATGAACAGCAAAGCAGCGAGGCAAAAGACCATCGACCTACTGAAAATGGTTGGCATACAGATGCCGGAGCGGCGGGTAGACAGTTATCCGCACGAGCTTTCCGGAGGAATGAGGCAGCGGATTATGATTGCCATGGCATTAAGCTGCTCACCTCAGCTGCTGATAGCTGACGAACCGACCACAGCTCTAGACCCAACCATACAGGCGCAAATTTTGGATTTAATCAGAAAAATCCAAGAGAAAATCGGTATGTCGGTCATGTATATTACACATGATCTTGGCGTCGTTGCAGAAACCTGTGACCGCGTGATGGTCATGTATGCGGGTAGAATCGTCGAAAAGACGAATGTGACAGAGCTTTTCACGAATCCAAGCCATCCATACACCCAGGGATTATTGAAGGCGATTCCCAGGCTGAACGCCAAACGAGAGCATCTATACGTAATCAAGGGGATGGTCCCACACTTCGCGGATATGCCATTTGGATGCTCTTTCCACCCAAGATGTCCGTATGCTCATGATAAGTGTGTGGAACAAAAACCGACGCTACGCGAAATAAAGGAAGGCCATTTAGCAGCATGTTGGAAAATCCAGGGAAAGGCCGACCTTGGCTAGAAGGGAGATCTACTGATGTCAGACAGCACAAATTCGACGGTTGACAAGTGCAGGGATGTGCTTCTTGACGTCAAGAGGTTAAAAAAGTACTACCCCGTAAGAAAAGGATTATTAAAGAGAACCGTTGGCTATGTGAAGGCCGTTGACGGCGTGGACTTTACGATTAGTCGTGGCGAAACCTTTGGCTTGGTTGGAGAATCAGGATGCGGGAAAACGACTATTGGGAAGTCGATATTAAGACTAACTGAAGCTACCAACGGTCAGATACTATTTGATGGCAAAGACATCCTTAAACTCGACAAAGAAGAATTGCGGCAAGAAAGACGCCACATGCAGATCATCTTCCAAGATCCATACGGGTCTCTCAATCCCAGGATGACCGTGGGAGAACTCATCGGGGAGCCGATGCTGAAACACCGGACGGCCATGGGTAAGGAGAACGAGCGACGGGTGAAGGAACTGATGGAAATCTGCGACCTCAATCCCAGACATTTCAAACGGTATCCTCATGAATTTTCGGGCGGGCAGCGACAAAGGATCGGAATTGCCAGGGCACTTTCATTGAACCCTAAACTCATTGTGTGTGATGAACCGGTATCGGCGCTGGATGTTTCTATCCAGTCGCAGATTCTTAACCTGCTGGAGGATTTACAGGGACAGTTTGGGATCGCCTTTCTCTTCATTGCGCACGGCATGGCAGTGATTAGGCATGTATCGTCGCGTGTGGGAGTCATGTACTTGGGGAAGATTGTTGAGGTGGCAAAGACCGATTCCCTTTTTGATGACTGTCGTCACCCCTACACGAAGGCGCTCATGTCAGCTATTCCTATCCCTGATGTCACGGTAAAAAGAGAGAGAACTATTTTACAGGGGGAAGTTCCGAACCCCCTGAATCCGCCAAGCGGCTGCAGGTTTCATCCGAGGTGTCCGATGGTAATGGATATTTGCAAGAAGCAGGAGCCTGAACTGAAAGGCGTCGCCCCGGAGCATCGGGTAGCCTGCCATCTGACGTCGTACTGAGAAGACCCACTTGCGTCTTTTGCATATTTTAAAGACTTTGTAATTAGTAAAGATACTCTCTTCTGATATACGGAAAGACCCCCATTTAGATTGTGGCCACCCAATCCAAACTCTCTGGAACATGCACACGGTTGGGTTACTACTGGACCTAGCCTTGGGACGTGCGTCATACGAACTCATTACTTCAATCCATATTCTTCGATTCTCAACATGGTTTAAGATAATGGCATGGATTTTAGCATAACCAAGGAACAGGCAACGGAACTCCCCTCCTGTGACGCACGAGTCGAGTAGCCCGGGGGAATTTTACCCCCAGGCCCTCACAGATCCAAATCTTTTGGGTCAGGTTTGCAATATTGCAATTCTGGAAACTGTTGGTAGTTTTTAGGGCAACCCATGGGTGATCCTAAGTCCATTTCTTAATGCAGGATGACTTAAGTCAGCGGTGGCTGTAAGCTACCCGCTGGAGCACTTTTTTTGATAATCTTTTAGGTTCTTTCCGAAGTTTACCGTCAATGGCTGTTTCAGCGTGTAATCTCA
>Ga0315295_10002334_pt1 | contig 16099 bp, 13 predicted proteins | sample YL17G14_0_MG_FD_204453 | JGI IMG/M metagenome (GOLD analysis project Ga0315295, IMG submission 204453) | Sediment microbial communities from Yellowstone Lake, YNP, Wyoming, USA - YL17G14_0 | ecosystem: Environmental > Aquatic > Freshwater > Lake > Sediment | place: USA: Wyoming | collected... | reverse complement strand
CCGACAGGATCTCCGTCACTTCTCGCAGCTTATCCTGGTTGCTCGTCGAGATCACCAATCTGAATCTGTCTTCATTCATACTTGCCTCGGGATACAGTGGGGTCGCCGCAATGCAGGCTCCTGTTTTTTCTAATCTCATCCCGTCTCCCCTCGTCTGGCTCAGTTTGGTCCAGCCCAGTCTGCTCTATTCCAATCTCTTCTCCTCAATTCTTATCGTTGGCTCCACCGCGCCGCGAGCGTCTACTTCTTCTCTTCCGCGGCAGAGACCGCCTGGTTTTGGTACTTGATAAGTCTCGCTATGCCTTTCCGCGCGAGCGCGAGCATCTTGAGCATTTCGTCCTCGTCGAAAGGCCGCACCTCTGCGGTGCCCTGGATCTCGACGAACTTGCCCGAAGCGGTCATGGCCACGTTCATGTCGGTGTATGCCCGGTGGTCTTCGTCATAGCAGAGGTCGAGCACGACCACGCCGTCCACTATACCTACGCTCACCGCCGCCACAGGTTCAATCAGCGGAACTTTGACCAACGTGCCTCTCCGCACGAGCTTTGTCAGCGCCTGGTAAAGAGCGACGTAGGCGCCGGTGATGGAGGCGGTCCGCGTGCCTCCGTCCGCCTGCAGCACGTCGCAGTCGAGGATTATGTTCCTCTCGCCCATCGCCTTCAGTTCTGTGACCGTTCTGAGAGTCCTTCCTATGAGCCGCTGTATCTCCGAGGTTCTCCCGCTGACTCTCCCCCTGTGAGACTCTCTCGGAGTCCTGTCGTGAGTGCTCCGGGGAAGCATGCCGTATTCGGCAGTGACCCAGCCGGTCCCGCGCCCTTTCAAGAACGGCGGCACGGTGTTCTCGATGGTGGCGGCACACAGGACCCTCGTGTTGCCCATCTCAACGAGGGCCGAGCCGTCTGCGTGCTTCAGGTAGCCAGTCTTGATCTTCACCTTGCGCAATTCTTCGGGCTTTCTTCCATCAACTCTCTTCATATCAGGTTTTCCTCTCGTACCAGGGAATGTCGGACTGGTTCACCAGAGTGAGACCGTCTATCGGCCGGCCCAAGAAGCGTTCGCCCACTTCTCTGAACTTCCTGGGGATGTCACTGACGTAGAACTGCCTGGAACCCTTCGCTTTGCCGGATGCTTCTATCTCGCACTCCTTCAAGATTGACGCCACTTCTTTCACGGCTTCTTCGCCGGAATCGACCAGCGCGACTCCCTTTCCGACTGCCTTCTGTATCACGCTGCGGAGGACCGGATAGTGGGTGCAGCCCAGGACTAGGACGTCGAGACCTTTCGCCCTGAGCCCGCTCAGATACTCCTCCGCGATCACCCCGGCCGCCGGATGAGACATCCAGCCCTCCTCCGCGATGGGAACGAGCAGCGGGCAGGCAGTCGCGTAGACCTTGAAAGAGCCGTCCTCGAGCCCGATCGCCTTTTCGTATGCTCGGCTCTCCACGGTCCCCAGGGTTCCGATCACGCCGACTTTCTTCTTCTTGCTCAGGCGCACAGCCGCCCGGGCCCCCGGCTCTATCATCCCGACAAACGGCACGTCGAACGTGCTCCTGAGGTCGTCCAGTGCGACGGCGGAGACCGTGTTGCAGGCTACCACCACCAGCTTCACGCCGTGGTTCAGAAGGAATCTCGTGTCCTCGAAGGCAAATCGCTTGACCGTGTCGTCTGATTTCGAGCCGTACGGCACACGCGCGGTGTCGCCGAAATACACGATGCTCTCGTTGCCGAGTCTCGACATGAGGTGTCTGACGACGGTCAGCCCGCCGATCCCAGAATCAAACACGCCTATGGGTGCTTTCATCAAGTGTCACTCCCACTCGCTGACGCTCAACGGTTCTGTGATTTCGTAGTGCCCGCCCAGCGATTCAACCGTGCTGCCTTCGACCAGAATCTGGACGTGTGAGATGTCCCGAAAATTCTCGGAAACGGTTCGCACTATGGAGGAGATGAGGAGGTACTCCTGCGTAGAGCCGCCGCCGAAACCGGTCCTGAGCTCACTCGAGAAATCCACGTAAGCGTTGTTTCCGGAAATATAAGCGCTCCTGACCTGCGCGCCCGCGGGCAGGACGGCGACGCCCTTGTCTGAAGGGCCTGATGCCAGCTCTCTCATCACGCCCGCGAGGAGCGCAGAAGGGTCGGAGGGAACCGGCATCTCCCTGCTTATCTCGACAAGCTCACTGCCGTCGGCGGAGCCGAAGTATAGAACGATCGCCCTCGTGCCGGTCTCCATCTCGGCGGGCTGTTCGGGCGTCGGACTCACCGGCTCGGGCAGCTCTGCCCTTCGTCTGGACAGGACCACGACAGTCACGACGAGGACACAGATAACGAACACCATGAACAGCAAGAGCCTGTTAAGAAACTTGCTCTTCGCGGTTCTCACCTTGCCTCCTATCCCCCTTCAACATGTCGCATGATGCGCCACCCGGCGCGGAACCATTTCCCTACATGGACTCCAGCGAACTGCGTGTGCATTGACCCGCCTTGCCCACGTTTCGGGCCGTGGCCTGACAGCTCAGGCGCGCCACGCGCCTCCCTCGCCCGCCACTCACGTACAGACCGCCCGCTACCGCCGCGCCTCGTTAACAAAGTCGATTATGCCCTGGGCGATCGCTCCGGCGATTCTACGCTGACTCGAGGTCTCGCGCAACAGGGCCTCGTCGTCCGCATTCGTGAGGAAGCCGCAGTTCACCAGAACGCACGGCATGTCGATGCCGTGAAAAAGAACGACCGGAGCTCTCCTGAATCCCGCGTCCCTGAGCCCCTCAGCGCCGCCTAGACTGCGAGAGATGGCCCTCGCCAGCGAAGCGCTTTCTCCGACGTAGCTCCCGGCAACGTCATTCCAGGGTATAAGGTCTACGTAGCCCGATGCGACAGACAAGGCGTCTGCTGAGCGCGAGACCCGCTGGCTCGCAAGGCCGGCGCCGCCCCGGGGCTCGAAGACCTCCACCGAATACCCTCTGGCCTGGCTGCTCGAGTAGCCGTCGCAGTGCAGGCTCACAAAAATGTCACCCTCCGCGGTGTTCGCCCTGACGGCCCTTTCATCAACGCTCATCTGCGAATCGTCATCCCGCGTGAGCACGACATCGAGTCCCCTTGCGGCCGAGAGAGCGTCCCTGACCGCGCGGGCGAGCTCGAGATTGACCTGCTTCTCGACTGAATTGCTTGCCCTCAGACCTTCGTCGGAGCCGCCGTGGCCGGCGTCAATGACCACGACCCTGTAGTTGCCTGCGGCGACGCCTCCGGGCGTCTCTGCTCCGAAGGGCAAGAACTCGGACGTGCGGAGGATCTCCTCGGAAGAAGTGAAGCCCAGTACGATCCGCGGCGGTTTGACCTGTCGCTTCAGACTGTAGCCCGATGCCTCCGGGGCCAGGGCGAGGCGAAGCTCCACTCCACCTGACGTTCGGCCCACGGCAAGCTCCCTGACCATCCCGTTGTCCGGGACAGCCGGTTTTGTGATGACGCTGGTCCTCTCGAGAAACACAGTGAAGCCGTCTTTCGAAACACGGACAGGGGAATATTCAATCCGCTCCGCACTCTCGACTGTGACATACGTGACCTGGTCCGACACCTGGACCGAGATGGTGGCGGGTACTGTTCCTTCTCTCGGAATAGAGAGGTACTGGGTGTCCGGGTTCCACACTATGCTCTTACCGAGGATTGCCGGCAGAGTCTCGGTGAAAAGCTCGACGGGGATGAAGAGCACGCCCCTGACGAAGAGCACAGGAGACGGGAGAACGTATGTCTTCTCGCCGACTGCAACGATCGGGCTGTGGACTGTCAGGCGTATCCTGGTGCCCTCCACATTCAGCACGGCCTTGCGCGTTTCCCCTTTCCAGAACTTGGTCGCTCCCAGAAGTAGAGCGGCGTCGTTTATCGACAGGTAGTATCTGTTCCCTATCTTCGTCGCCTTGCGGGCATCTGACGCTGCTGCTGGAGGGACCACGCACGCAGACAAGATCAAGGACGCGAGCGCGATGGAAAGTGCCGAGACGAGGATCCTCTTCGTCCGGTCCGACTCTGTTGCTCTCTGACCCAACGCTTGCCCCCCTCCAGACACCTCGATACTAGCGCGACGACTCCCCTCGTCCTCTTCCCTTGACGGCTCGCTCGATTTCTCTATCCTGCTCCCGCCTTGCGATGGCCGCTCTCTTGTCGTACTGCTTCTTGCCTTTTGCCAGAGCGAGCTCCACTTTCGCATGCCTACCCTTGAAGTATACGCTCAAGGGAACGACAGTGAGCCCCCTCTCATTCACCTTTCCTGTCAACCGTCTTATCTCGCTCCGGTTCAGCAGGAGTTTCCTCGTCCTCAAGGGGTCGTGATTGAAATGACTGGCCTCGTCGTACAGGCTGATGTGCATGTGATGCAGGAAGACCTCTCCCCGCTCGATGGCCGCATAGCTGTCCCGGATGTTGGCCTTGCCGGCCCTCAGCGACTTGACTTCGCTGCCGACGAGCGCTATGCCGGCCTCGACTGTCTCCAGAATGAAATAGAGGTGCCTGGCCTTTCTGTTCGTGCAGACCTGTTTGACCGCAGTTTCAGAGCTCATTTTGCGTGATGCTTCTCAGCCGCGTAGGGACAAGTTGAAGTCTGAATAGGCGATGATAGGGAATTGATAACAGAAGGGTGCGCCGTTTTCAATCGGAATCGGGCCGGGTTCGAGCGCGGTGCAGGACGGCTACTGGACCCGAGGCTCTACGTGTGGACGAGTGACGTCCGCTCTCCGTCGCGGAGCATACCGAAAAAGACTCGTCCCCGCACGTCCTCGCTCAAGCAGTTGCCGGAGACTATACGGTTGCACTGCCCGCCACTTGTGGTATTATTTTGTCCCGAGGAAACTCTGGGCGAGATGCATGTGAGCAGCCCGAGCAAGTGCGGAAGTGGCGGAATTGGCAGACGCGCTGGGTTCAGGGTCCAGTGAGGGTAACCTCTTGGGGGTTCAAATCCCCCCTTCCGCACCACCACTTTTCCCTCCGAAGGACTAGTCTCCCGAGGTCGGCATCTGCGTGCCCGGTGGGTTCTGTGTGGCCTTGGTCGCCAGGGAGGGATCCTTCTTCTTGAGCTCTTTCTTTACGGTCTCAAACTGCTTCTTGCTGAGACCGTAGAGACGTCTCACAGTCTTCTCGCAGTACCGGTCCTGCCAGTCCCTGCCGAATTTCCTGCGAGAGCTTCTCTCCTGTTTTCGAATGGATTCTGTGCTCTGAGCGGCTTTTCTGGGCGTGCTTCCCCCGACGCCCTTTTCCTGGGGCCCTTGGCAGGAGATGGCGAGCAAGCATAGGATGAGGATCAAAAAGCGTTTTCGCACTGGCAAGTCCCCCCGACTGACTCACAGGCTGGGAGGCTATCAGAAAACCAGCACGAATTCAACTGGAAACGGCGAGGCCCAACAGCACCGGAACGAGGGGACACGGACGAAACGCCCACGCGGGAAGCCGGGATTCCAGAGACTCGCAGTTTCAGCCAGCACGCTTTCTAGCTACAGCACTCTCGCAGCACGCCACAGAAAGGACCGACAAACAATTGACAAGGATAGTTCGCACTGCCGGCGAGTCACCCGCCGGGCAATCACAAGCGGACCACCGTGAGCGAGCGCTCGTCCGGCGTTACTCATTACAGCAGGCCCTCATCCGGCGGACCTGCGGTCCAGTCCCCCACCGGCAGCAGGTCTTCACCCTGCAGTCCGTCCTTACAGGGACACGCACCCAACGCCCGGGAGAGCTCACCCACAGCCGCCACGTCACCTGAACAGCACTTTTATGCGGCTCCAGGTGTTGTCCTCGACGGGCGTGGCACAGCCGTTTGCCGTCTCGGGGCTCGGCGCACAGCCTGTGCCAAGAGGCGGCGTGGTGCCCGTGTAGGGGTTGAGCTTGTCGAAGATGTACCAGTCTTCCACCCCGTCGGGCTTTCGGCCCACCGAGCGGTCGATGCCTGCCGCGTTCTTGCCGTAGGCGTATGAGCCGACCATGACGCTGTCCGGGCCCACAAACCGCCACAGCTGGACCGTGTCTCCGGTGTTGCTGAGACTGAGCCCGTACGCGGGATAACCGTTGGCCTTTTCCCACGCGTAGGATTCGCTCCCGTAGACGACAAGATATCCCCTGGCCTGAAGCACGCCGCTGAAGGCATAACGCCATGTTGTCTCCGCATCGGTCAGACGATAGCCGTCAAGCACGATTGGTCCCTCGGTGTTGTTGTATACCTCCACCCATTCGTCATTACGGTAGCTGTAAGAACCGTCTCCGTCCCAGTCGATGGACGGAGAGGCCAGTATTTCGTTGATGACCAACTGGGCGTAGCAGAACCGGGCCGAGAGAACCAGGAACAGGACCAGAATCAGAGCGAGCGGAATCGTGAAGGCAAAGCGTTTCATCTTCCTCCTCCTCCCTTCATCCCAATCACAGAACCATTGCCTTCTGACGGAGGTACTGCGCGAGCGTGCAGCTAGAAAGCGGCTGTCAAGTTACTGTCATGGCACGATTCTGGTTCCGGCACTTCCACTCAGCGTCTTCTCGATCTCTCTGTGGGAAGTTATCAGAACCTCCTTACCACCCCCTTCCAGAAAGTCTATCGCTGCCTCTATCTTCGGACCCATGCTGCCCGGCGGAAACTCACCCTGTGAAAGGTATCGCCGGGCCTCGCCCACCGACATGATGTCGATGTCATACTGATTCGGTTTGCCAAAGTTTAGAGCCACCTTGGAGATCGCGGTCACTATCACTAGCGCTTCCACTCCCAGCATCCTCGCTAGTACGCTCGAAGCGTGGTCCTTGTCTATGACCGCTTCCACGCCTGTCAGGAACCCGTCCCCGTCTCTCACTACCGGGATCCCGCCGCCACCGACTGCTATCACGATCCTACCAGAGCGCACGAGCTCCGCCACGACCTTGGCCTCCACTATTTCGAGCGGCTTCGGCGACGGCACGACTCTCCTGTAACCCCTGCCGGCGTCCTCGGAAACGACCCATCCCTTCTCCGCGGTGATCCTCTCAGCGGTTGCCTTCGTGTAGAAGGGCCCAATGGGCTTGGTGGGCTTCTGAAAGGCGGGGTCGCCCCTGTCAACCACGACCTGTGACACGACCGTCACCACGTCTTTCTTGATGCCGGCTTTCTTTAGCTCGTTGTAGAAAACCTGCTGGATCATGTAGCCGAGCCCGCCCTGCGAATCCGCTCCGCAAATGTCGAGCGGCATCGGCGGCACGATGTCCCTCGCGGCCTCGTTCCTGATCACGATGTTCCCGACCACCGGACCGTTTCCGTGCGTGATTATGAGCCGGGTCCCGCTCTTGAGCACGTCCATGAGCTGCACCACGGTGAGACGCGTCACCTCGATTTGCTCTTGTATGGTCCCTGTTCCGCGGTTGGGGATTATCGCGTTCCCCCCGAGGGCAAGGACTATGCTCTTGAAAGATCTCAAAGGCATCAGCGCCGGCTCTTTTTCTCGTGGCTTTCCACGTATTCTTTCATCCTGCTCACGCCCTCCTTGATGTTCTCGACCGAATTGGCGTAAGAGAACCTCAGGTAGCCTTTCCCGTACTTGCCGAAGGCGGTCCCGGAGAGCACCGCAACGCCCTTCTCGTCGAGTAGTTTCTTCGCGAGCTCGTCCGAGTCGATGCCGGTGCCGGAGACGTTGGGGAACACGTAGAACGCGCCCTTCGGCTTGAGGCACGTGACACCCTTTATAGAGTTGAGCCCTTCGACTATCACGTCCCTGCGCCGCTTGAACTCCGCCACCATCTTCCTGGGCTCGTCCTGCGGGTCGGTCAGGGCCTTCATGCCGGCCCTCTGAATGAAGGAGTTGGTGCACGAAGTGCAGTTCGTCTGAAGCCTTGCAACGTGCTTCGCCAGCGTCTCGTTCATGACGCCAAAGCCGAGGCGCCAGCCGGTCATCGCGTAGGTCTTTGAGTAGCCGTCGAGTATTATCGTCTTCTCCAGCATACCAGGGAAGGCGGCGATGCTCGTGTGCTTGCCTTCGTAGATTATCTTGGAGTAGACCTCGTCGGACAGTATGAAGAGGTTCTTCTTGTACGTTATCTCGGCGATGCGCTTGAGCTGCTCGTACGGAAGCACGCCGCCCGTCGGATTCTGGGGCGAGTTCAGAATGATCAGCCTCGTCCTGGAGGTTATTTTCTTTTCCAGCTCGTCCACGTCCAGGTTGAAGTCGTTTCCTTCTCTCAGCTTTATCGGCACCGCCTTGGCGCCGAGGAACTTTATCACCGATTCGTAAATGGGGAAGCCGGGGTTGGGATATATGGCCTCGTCCCCCTCCTCGAGGATGGCCAGCGCCGCGAAGAACAGCGTGGGCTTGGCGCCGGGCACGACCACTACGTTCTCCGGCTTCACCTGTATGCCTCTGTCCTTGGAAATGTACTCGGCGATGGTGGCTCTCACTTCCGGAAGTCCGGGAGAGGGGTTGTAGTGCGTGTATCCCTGCTGGAGCGCCTCTATGGCGGCGTTCTTGATGTTCGCGGGAGTGTCGAAATCCGGCTCCCCGATCTCGAGATGCACCACGTTCATGCCTTTGGCTTCCAGTAGCTTCGCTCTCGCAAGGACCTCGAAAGCGGTTTCAGTGCCCAACCTCTTCATGCGTTTCGCGTACATGTCTGACCTCCGTCGCAAGAGTCAAAAAGCGAAATCCAGCTGAAGTCCGAACTCGGAGCTCGTGCTCTCGTCACCGTCTGTGTCCGCAGGCCGGTTCTGCGCAAACTTGGCAGAGGCACCGAGCTTCTTGCCCCGGACTCCGAGCAATACGTACCATCTCATGCCTTCGCCCCAGAGCGGGTCGAGCGTAACCCGGCCCGGCAGATCGTCCTCGTATTCGTAGACACGGGACTCGTAGGATGAAGTGTCATAGTATATCACACGACCCCTGAGGCTAACCACCCCTTCAGTACGATAGGCGAAGCCCGCAAATACGAGCGAACCCTTCTCGTTGTCGTCCGCACGGACGTTGGCATACCGCAGCCTGAACGAGAGCGGCCGGCCGGGGTCCCAGGCCAGGTCGCCGTAGTAGGTCTGTCTGGAAGATGTGACCGATTTCCTGGCGTACGGGTCCACGGGGTCGGCGACCGATTCTTCGCGTTTCGTGAGCTTGCCCCTGAACTTGGTCGTGACGCCGTTCGAGTATCTGCGCTCGACCGAGGCGACCGCCTCGTACCCGGACTTGGGAAAGCTCTCACCGTAGCTGGGGCCTGGATGCTGCACGCCGTCCACGTAGAAGTTCAGTTTCGAATCGGCCATCCTGGTCTGAAGACCCAGGTAGACTCCTCTCTCGTTCCAGGGGTCGTCGCCCGAGAAAGACGAGGCCCTGAGATTGTAATAATCGCGGTCGTAGCTTCTGAACACCGTGGCCATCTCGATTCGCTTGATGTCGCAGACCCACCCGAAGAGGAAGGCCTTGCTTCCACCGCTCATCATCGCCGCCTCTCCGAAGAGGTCCACCTGCGGCAGAGCGAGCCTGGCACCCAGGCCGCCCACGGAGACGTTGTCGCCCGTGAAATAGAACACATTGGAATTTTGTGAGCTAGTGTCGCCGGCGGAGGAAAACTCCGGCTCGTAGCGAGAGTTACTGTACGTTGCCTCGAGTAGAAAGGTGCTCGACTGCCTTGCCGCCGCGTGGACGGCGAACATGTCTTCCTTTAGCGCGTCCTTCCCTCTCAGCTCCCATTCATCTCTGTGATAACCGGTTTCGGCAAGTCGCCTCACCGTGCCGTCGTCGTTGAGGTAGGCGTCGAGCTCGGAGCGCGACAGAAGGGCGTCCAGCGAGAACCAGGACTGCGTAAATCCGACGTGCGCCCCCCTCAGGGCTCCGTTCTCCACGGAGGAACGATAGCCCTTCACGCCCGCCGGGCTCCTGGCCGCCTGGGAGACGGTCTCGTAGCCCCTGAAGTATCCTCTGGGAGCCCAGAGCACCAGTCCCTGACCGAACTCCGCGCACAGGTCGCCCGCGTGCACCTGTGAGAGAGTCCCCTCGCGAGTGAAGGCAACGTACGCTACCTGGAAATCCGTGATCGAGCTTTCTCCGGGATCCTTGTCGAGAAGATAGAAGACTTCGACTTCTTTCGACGGCCGGGACGTGACGCGGCCGTAGAAATGCAGGTCCTTGGACTTGTGCACAGGGTTCTCGCCGGACACGCGGACCCTGCCCTCGGTAGGAATCCAGTATGGCACGTCCTTGTACGTGATCGTGACGTACGGGCTAATCGTGTCCAGGAACTCGTAGGTCACGCCCTCGATAACACTCAGGTCCACCAGGGAACGAAAACCGCCTATCCTCTCCCGCAGAGCGATGATTTTCCTTGCAAAGAGTGGAGAGATCCATGGCAACTCGGCCAGCTGGCTGGCGGTGGCAGCGTTGAGGTCGAGGGGTTTACCCTTGAATCTCTCGAGCCGCTCCACAACGAAGGTTGCTTCGGATGTCTGCGTATCTTCGCCGAGGATGTCCTCCACGCCCTCCTGGGCAAGAAGCGAAACCGGCACTAGTTGGAGCGAGAGCCCGAGGAGGACGGGTAACGCTTGTCTCACTATGAAGTAAGATTTGAAGTCCATGTTATAACTCGCTGTTATTAAATCTGTTACGCCCGTTGTCCTGGTGCCTGATTGGATCCTGAATGGTATCAGCTTCCATCACAGGCGACAATCCATTTCTGGCGTAGCGCCTCACTGACACGCTCACCTTCCAACGCTGAGCGAGAACGAATCTGTTCTGCCCAGCACCGGATGAAACGAGGAAGCCGTATCCAGACCGAACCCACTGAGACCAAACCCGAAGCCCATCATCAGCTCGAGTGGTTCGGTTCTGAGCCCGCATCTGATGTACGTCCCGCTCGCCGGCTCCAGCTCCGCTCCTACGTGAAAGGATGACGTCACTCCGGGATTCCTGCGGACTTCGAACGCCAGTCTCGCTTGAGGAAAGGGCTTCACGACGATTCCGAACAGGAAGGTCTGTCGCAGAGCCGCGTCGTTATCACTCGACACGATGTTCCCGAGGCCGACGCACGCGTCTGCGAAGCTCACTGGAGCCGCTCTCGCACCCGCAGAGACACTCACATACCTGGTCCGGCCCCACCCGTCCACAGAGATCTCAAATGCGCTTAGAGAAAAAGACACAGAGACAGAGCTCGCCGCCGGAGCTCTCGCTTGTCTACCCAGCGCAGTTCGAGCCTGACCTGGCTCTGGTCGCTGGGCCTGCCCTTTTCGTGCGGCCGAACCTTGCGCGCCGCTCTCCCCTAGCGCAGTTCGAGCCTGGTTCGGCGCCGCCGCCCTCGAAGCACGTCTCGGCGTGGCCCCGGGCACAGGCACAGACATCGTCAGCAGCAGCATCCTCTCTCTGTACAGGGACCCGCCTCTCTCAATCAGTCCGAGAGAGCCCAGACACCTGGATAACGGCACGTTCACGACGATATCTTTCTCATCGAGCTCGCGTAGGCCGAACGGCCTCCTGTACGAGAAGCCAAGCGCAAGGCCCGTTCCCGGAGGAGGCAGCGGTGCGAGCGAAAGGGCGGAAAAACTGGAGACGCACCAGCAATCCCCCATGGCTTCCGCCCTCGAGTCCACGAGGCAACCCTCGAAGGCAGCGAGAGTCGGAGCCGCACCCCAGAGCAGAGCTACTGACTGAAGCGCCAGGACCACGAGGACCCTTCCACTTCGCGAGACGCTCTTCGTGACGCTCTTGAATCTGCTTGTTCGCGCTCCCATATGCAAGTTCACCTATCCAGACGTGGAGCCACGACCACAGTGGCCCTGGACGCGTCCCTTTCACCTTTGGGTCCAACCATGGCCAGGTGCACCACGTAGATGGCAGGAGGCACTCGCTCTGCCTCGTCGTCCGTGCCGTCCCACACCGTCTGTACTACTGTTCCGACCTTTTTCTGGTCGAGCAACTTCCTCACGAGCCTTCCCTCGCTGTCGAAGACGGCGAAGTCGACTCTGAAGCCCGGAGAGGGAAGCGTGAACGAGAAAACCACCCTGTCGTCCGCGCCGTCACCGTCAGGTGAGATTACGCGACTGCTCATGGTGATCTCGCTTCCGCGCGCCGATTGAGCGATCTCACTCACGCTGTTTCGACTGCAAGGGGTCGCACCCTGAGGAGCTGCAGAAGAGGCCCAGTTCGTGGCTTGCTTGCTCGGGACAAAGGGCGAGACTCTCTCGAGCGAGCTGTTGACGCGGCTGCACCACTCGTCGTTGTAGGCGACGTAGTCGCTGATGCAGCCTGAGCTGTCTCTCAGGCACACCACGTCCGCGAAGTCTTCCCCCGCCTGGTTGTAGTTGTTGAGGGAAGACCAGCCTCCTTCGGGCTCCAGGAGCCTGCCGTCGCATCCTGAGCCCGACAGCTCGACTTGCTCTCTATCCTGGGCCAGGACGACGTACCCTCCGGGCGGAACCGGCAGGGATGACGTCGTGATGACTGACTTCTTCTTTGAAGAATCCTCGATTGACCATCCCCTCAAGTCAATGGGCGATTCGGATGCGTTCAAGACCTCCACCCATTCAGAGGCGCCAGAAGCCGGTGCATACATGATCTCGCTCACGACAACCTCTCCACTACCTGCGCGGACCGCAATCGACGTCGTGTCGTTTGCCGGGTTCTCGTCACCTTCCGTCACTGCCACTGCCTCGAGCCTCTCGCAGGTCTCGAGCACGGGCTGCCACGAGATGGAGACTACGGCCGATTGCCCGGGGGCGAGCGGTTGCACGACTGGAAGGCCCAGGAACGTTCGACCCGAATCCTGGATTTCGAAGAATTGGAAGGTGCACTCTCCGTGCGAGAGCTCCGTGAGGCCGAGGTTTTTCACCTCGACTGATATTTCCGCGTGTTCGAAAGGCATCGGGAGGGCTGGGGTCAAGCTCATGCTTCCGGCGACGAGTCCCGCGTCGACCTGGCAGAGGTTCCGCCTGCCGGGCGTGGGAGGCGAGACCGGCCGGAAGTCAGCCGAGTTGTTCTGGCTGTCAGCGCCGTCAGGCGTCCTTCCGACGCTGACTCCCGAGGCCGCGTCTTCGCAGGGCGCTCCCTCGTAGTATTCGGAAAAGGTGTGCGGACCCCAGCCGACGAGATCCACTATCACGTCCCCGGCCCGCAGCCTGCACGCGTCAGGCCCGTTCTGGAGGTCGAGCTCCCGGACCAGGTCCGGCGCAGGGCTCACGGCACTCTCCCCCACTACCAGAAACCTGCCGGGCTCCAAGAAGAGATCTTCATCCCATTCAATTGCCCGGCGCCAGTCTCCGGCGCTCGCACCGTTCCCGGTCTCCAGCACCATGCCCTTGAGCGAGATTGTTTCTTCCGTCGGATTGAAGAGCTCCACGAACTCGAGCCCTTCGTCCGGCCCTTCAGGGTCATAGAGCACTTCGTTGATGACGAGCCCTGCCAGACTCGCGCTCGTGACAAGGAATGAGAGGATGACCGCGAGCAACGCGGCCCGAACGAGAACGAGAGCGAAATCGAAGAAGCCACCACCCATCATCCACCTCCCAGAAGAAGATTCTCAGAGGAGAAACCGTAGAAGAGCGAAACGACGCATCACGGACCCATAATCATTACCGCCAGGAAAACCTCCCGGAAGACGCCGTGCCGATGGTCGTCTCACAGGAAGCGCGGAGCCTGAAAAGATACCTCCAAGACAACAACCTGCAACTCTGTCACGGCAGCCCCGAGCGCCGCCTGAGCCACCACTCCAGCGCCAACAGGCACGTGAACAGAACGAACAAAAAGGGATGGTTCCAGAGACGGACCTGGCGTTCCACAACGACCTTGTCTCCGAAGGCGCTTATCTCGCGCACGAGTTTGTCGAGCTGCCCCGCGTCCACTTGACCTGCGTCGGCCTGTCCCGCTCTGAACGACGTCCCTCCGGACGCCTGCGAGATGTAAGAAAGGAGGCGCGGATCAGGGAACAGACTCCTGTCCTCGGCTCCGGTCGTGTCCACCATGAAGCGGCCCTGGAAGCTGAGCGTCCTGCCTGCCTGGGAAGCCGAAGCCTTGTAGCTGTAGACTCCGGGTCGGAGCGTCCCGAATCTGAGCGCCCGACTGGCTTCGTCACCTGCCGCGGAGACCGAGAGCAGCGTCTGCCTTCCGCTCGCGTCTCTGACCTCGAGCCTGGCGCTGGAGACTTCGTCCACTTCTCTCGCGTCAAACAGCACGTCGTCCCCGGACTCGAAGACCCACTTCGCCGGCACAACTTCAAACTTGCTCTCCCTGCTAGACTCAGACAGCCACGAGACGGCGTTGGAGATGAGACTCGGATATAGTCTCTTCGAACCTCCCATGCCTGGCAGCGTGAAACCCCATCTCCACAGGCCACCTGCTCCTGCAAGCAGCACCCTACCCTTGCCGAAGTTGCCGGCCACCAGAACAGGCGATTCCACGTCCTCAGAGTAGCCCCGCAGGAGAACGGACGTGCCCGGCTTCGCCCTCTCGATGGCACTGGTTCCTATGAGCGGCGAGACTTCTTCCCAGCTCTCCCTGTTGAGCGCAGGGTCCTTCTCCACCTCGCACACAGGATGCTCGAGCCCCTGGGCCGTGAGCGCTACGTCCATGAATCCCCGGGGGCCCCATTTCTCCGGCCTGCGGAGCTCCACGGGAAGGAGCCCGCGCGCTGAGGCGGGCATCTGGGCCAATCCCTCCACGCCGGCGAAGAGAACCCCACCACCCGAGAACACAAGCTCTTCGATGTTCCGCCACAGTCCGGGGTTGATGTACCTGGCAGCTCCGTCGCCGACGATGACCACCGAGGCCCCACCCAGTCCAGCCGGGACCGAAGTGCTCACAGTCTTGACATTCGGTGAACCCGCCTTCCAACCCGAGACGAGCGCGAACGTGGTCTCAAGCCTGGGGTCCGATTCCAGCTCTCTCTTGAGAAACCTGAAGTCCCACGTGAGATCGCCCTCCAGATAGGTGATCTTGAGCTTCTCGCTCACGGCCTCGACTGCAAAGCGCTTGAGGTTGTTGAGGGTCGACGCTTCACCCCCTACCGCGGGTACGCGGAGCTCGTAGAAATGCACGCCCGCCGTGGCGGCCGGCCTGAGAGAGAGCAAAAGCTCCGTGTGGGCCGAGCCGGCCAGCTTGAGAGTCCCTCTCGAGACGATAAGTCCGGCCTCGGATATCGTGACTGGCACGTCGAGGTTTTCCAGCCCGTGACCCTTCACGCGCACCAGCACCGGTATCTCGCTTCCCACGAAACCAGACGAGGGAGAGAGTACTTCGCTTACTTCAATGTCCCTGAACCGACCTTCTTCCGCGGCGACCACCCCATACACCGGAAGTGAGAGAGCGCGGGCCACTCTGGAAGGATCGGGACCGTAAGAGCTGGCACCGTCCGAGATGAGAACGACGGCCCCGGGCGCGTTCCCGACCCTCCGGCTTGCCTCCGTCAGTGCAAGCCCAAGCGCGCTCCGGGGAGAACCGGCTCGCGCCTCGCGGCCTCCCTCGCTCAGGGAGGGCATGGAGGACGCGCGCGGAGACTTCACGCCGGGCCGCGACGAAGGCTCCATGTTCGCTGGCCCGATTCCTGCCCCTTCGCCGGGACGTCTCTCAGCCAGTTCCGAGGCGCTTATCTCGGCCAGCGTGTCCGAGAAAAGGAATATCTGCTTCTCGAATCTCCTGGGAAGTTTCTCGATGAGAGCCCTCGTGAACTCTGCAGCGACACTCGCCCTCGAACGACTCGAATCATAGTCCGAGCCAGGCAGGTAAGGCAGGTTCATGCTGGCCGAGCCGTCTACCAGAACGAGTATCTTCGGCCTGCGGCTCTCTCTGGACTTGATGTTGATGGCAGGCTGGAGGAGAACCAGGATCAGGCACATGAACGCCATGATTCTGAGTGCGGTGAGGAGGCGTCTTTTTCCGGCGCTGAAGTCTCCGCGGACCCGGCTGTAGAAGTAGATGGAGAGAAGCGCCAGTAAGACGGCCGTGCCGACAATGAGCGGCCACGAGGATATCGGCGTGAAGCTCAGCTTACTGGCAGTGAGGAGTAAGGTAAACATATCCAATCCAGATAAAGTATAGCAGAAACCAAATCACGGGGGATGCAAAGTAGAGGAATTGGGCAATGCAGCAACAGAACGATATCGAACGGTCCGGCGGGTGTCAACAGGATTTTTGCAGACTGTGGGGCC
>Ga0315295_10002333_pt1 | contig 16102 bp, 11 predicted proteins | sample YL17G14_0_MG_FD_204453 | JGI IMG/M metagenome (GOLD analysis project Ga0315295, IMG submission 204453) | Sediment microbial communities from Yellowstone Lake, YNP, Wyoming, USA - YL17G14_0 | ecosystem: Environmental > Aquatic > Freshwater > Lake > Sediment | place: USA: Wyoming | collected... | reverse complement strand
CCAATGCCAGTGACTGCAACTGCTCTATTTTTTTCCATGACAGGTATAAATTCTCAGTAAAATAAACTGAAGTTACGAGCTAAAGATACAAATGCCGAACAAACTGACCATGCCTGACCAAAGACCCTGACCACTTTTGGCCAAATTGAACTGAACACCCAATTATTGTCAGAAATCAATCTATCTGACAGTAGAATCAGTTGCCAGCATTTGGATCTTTAGTACTTTTCTATCGACGGTGCAATCAAAACGAATGATCCCTTTTATATCAGCAGTATATTTTTGCCGGGCTCTTCCATTTATGAAAAGCTGATATACTGTGTTGGCCTTGAGATTATGCAATTCATGACTGACATTGTTCTTCAGGCTTTTAAATGTTTCATTCCAGCTCATGTTATTGTTCCCCCAACCAAGAATATCAACGGAACATGGTTGCTGGTCTGATATCAATAATGATAAATTGTCATTATTCCCATCAAAGAATTCGAGTTCATTGCCATTGTAATTTACTGCAAACGGGTACTTATATGAAACCATAAAATTATTTACGCTTATTGAATATTTTTCTTTTGAGAGTTCAACTAAATAGTCTTGATTGCGCAACCAATAGTTTAATCGTGTACCGTTTAGTTCCGCTGTCAAATGAGGTTCAATGTACAACCTGTTGTACCTGGGACGAATGCCATAGATATTCCGGTATAATCCAACGACTGCCATTATATTATTTGATAAGATGTCGTCGCCTTCGCCGGTTTGTTTGAGTCTTGAATAACGCTGATATGCTAAACCGTCCGCCTTATACCGGTTGATGACATTGTGAATGTATTTTAAAGCTATTTCCGGATTCTTCTCTGCATAGCAACGGGTCCCAAGTTCGGCCCAGGCTAGAAACAGATCTCCATTTTCATAATTCGGGTATGGATAATTCACATTTTTCAAACCCACATTGTCTTCATATGGGAAAAAACATGATGGCCATATAAACAACTTTTCTTTTTGCATCAGATCTTCCATCTTGCTCAGAATGGAATTCTTGCGTACCGGATCATCACATATACCATAGCCGATGGCGAGGAAGTTTACCATGCTAACGAGGTTATTGCCATATATCGTTCCGTCTTTCTCACGCCAGTAAACATACCATTTTTTATCAGGGTTCCAGAAACCGCCGTCGACAATGTTTTTATTAAAAATTGTTTTTAATTTCAAAGCAAGATCCTGATATTTTTCAGACAGATTCTTATCGCCCAGCAACTTTTCCAGATCTGACCATCTGATCAATGCATAATACATGTAGGCATTAATGCTTGCTACTTCATATGATGCCCATACAACATCCATCCAATCGGTCCCTTTCTGCTCTTTATGAGTTCTTTGAATTACCTCAAAGAGTCCATTCCCATCGGAATCTCTCTTAATCATATAATCGAGAACCTTTTCGCAGGCAGGTTTGAATTTACGAAGCCAGTCGATATCGCCTGTCATGTCGAATTGTTCGGCAACATCGATTGCAAAAGCAGGTTGAGAGTCGAGCATATATCCCCACTGGCATTCATAGAAGCCATTCGCCCGGAACGTATTGGGCATTGCGTCTGTTGAATCATGGTGCCAGCGTGGTAATACTCTCCCATCGGGCATTATAGCATTTTCCAGTTCATATTCAAGTGTTTGCGAGTATCCATTGATGAAATCAGGTGAATCGATGGCAAGTCCGGACAAGGCGAGCCATGGCTCCTGTAAAACGGCCCATCCGGTACGCCATCCGTTAGATCCATAAAGGTTTTTGTCAACAACACCATATCTGCCAATAGTGTTTAGCATTTCGTTAACTGACTTCTCATTTATTCCTTTTAATATTCCCCGATCGTATTCCTGATCATAAGAGTAAGTCTGCAGTGTATAATTGATACTTATCCGGGAATTGCTGACTTTAATTGGCGCAAAAACGTTTTGACCCGTTCTGAGAAAACGCCGCAATCCGTATTTAGTATTTATCGGTTCCGTTGAAGAAGACTGAACAACTGAAAATACATGATCACTCTGATGGCTGAATGTGGAAGCTCTAAAAGCTTTAGAATCGTTATCAGGCATAATTCTCAGGCAGCTGTTATCGGAATTGTTCCAGAAAGTCAAGGCAGCTGCGTGTGTCCCATAAGTATCACCTGGCTGGTCGAGAAAACGGTTCCATGCAACACCTCCGTTATCGAGCATAGCACCATCCCAGGTCCGCATGGAATTGAACTGCCAGCAGGGAAAATAATTTTCGTCAATGGTTCCATTGTTTAAATATTGCCTGTTGATCTGCCATTGAATATCATTTCCATTGATTTTAAAGATCCATTTTTCTTCAATTGCGAATGCAGTATTGCCAAATTTGACAGAGTCTATAATTACAGAATTATTAAAGATTGTTATTAAAGGGGACTCTATACAATGCTTTGATGAATACACCTGATCCCCGAGCCTGATTCCCGAAAAAACAACGTTTCCATTACCTGTTACCTCACGTCCTTTTACAATTACTTTATCCAGTATGCAACCGCCGGAATAATTTACCCGCAGCATTAAATTTCCTGAGCTGTCCGAAAGGGTAATTGTTTTGTTGTCTTTATCATGAACTATGGGAGATATTTTTTGAGAGAAAACGGGAATGTTTAAACTCAACAGATTTAAAAATATCAGAGAGATAATTTTATATGCTTTCATTTGATACATTACCTATCTCTCATTAAGTCAAATTTATCCGGCTAAAAGTGGCCGGGGGCACCGGCTTTTACACTTCAGGGGATTTCAATCTCTGAAGGATCATCCTGACTATCTACAAGAAACCAGTTATCATCTACTTCCGGATTGTTGGCGATTCTTTCGATGTTCACCTTCATATATTTTCCCTCAGCAGAAACGGCGATCTCACCGTTTGGCAGAACAATTTCTCCGGTACCTTCAAAAGAACGGTTTCCTTCGCTGGTAATTCGAGCCACAATTTTCAACTCCTGTCCAAGTGGTATGGGCTTCCTGAATTTGGTTTTCAATTCCAGCGTAACACTCCATATTTGTTCATCTTTACCAGTGCAGACGGACCTGCCGATTGTTTCGTCAAGAATTGCAGCTGCTATACCTCCATGCATCCGCCCCGGATAACCCTGGTGTTGCTCTGATGGATTGATCAACGCGACAAGTTCGTTGGCATCGGTTTCGTAGAAATTGGCGTGCAGCCCGAAATCATTCTTCACACCGCATACAAAACACATTTTTGAGATGTGCTGTTTTTTCAGGACTTTATGTTTCATGTTGGTCAAATGTTATACAAAAATATATGATTCATTGGAAAAGCCGGTTACTTCAACAATAATAGGCCGGAGTAAACCTAACCACCCAAAGCCTCGGCGAAGGCGTGAAGCATGTGGCTTTGGGCAGGGGGCTGCTCTATCTGGCTCCCCTCTCGGGAGGGGTGGGGGGTGGGTTAAAAAAGTTATGTGGTTCATCAGTTCTGCAGTTCTGCAAGTTCTGACCTCACGACAGCACGACAATGTATTAAAGGCGTCAGGCGTCAGGCTTTCATGAATGCCGAATTAAGAACAAACGAATGCTGAATTCAGAACTTAAGACTTCGGTATCCGATGGTTCTTCATTCATACTTATTTACATATAAAGTCCCGCAGAAAATCAGGCACCAGGGTGAAATTAATCACGCAGGGACGGCCTGTGTAAAAGGAAACAAAAAGCCACCATAGGCTTTTCAAAGATTCTTTGTATCTTTATGCTATGGAACTGATTAACGGGCTGATCTTTAAGATGTCACATAAAGAATAATTTTCACGTATTCAATAATCAAATAAATTAATTTATCATGAAATCTCAATTCGCGATATTTATTTATCTTATTATGCTTATGTTCGGAGCATGGAATTTCGACTGTCTGGCGCAAATGCCACAGGAACAGCCACTCTGGCCTAAGGGTATCTCCGGTAATCCCGTGAAATACAAAGAAGAAAAACTTGTTAAGAATGACTTCCGCAAAAGTTCAGTTTCTCAGCTGAACAGGGTTTTTAGTTGTGTATCAGATCCAACCTATATTATACATAAACCTGAAAAAGGTAGAAGTAACGGAGTTGCTATTGTGATCTGTCCCGGTGGTGGTTTTCGCGATGTCTGGTTCGATCGTGAAGGAAATGATTTTGGATTATGGCTGGCCCAGCGCGGGATTACCTCCCTTGTTCTGAAATACCGGACGTTTAATCAGGATGCGGAAGGATTTAAGCTTTCATGGAATGAATATATGCCCCATGTTTATGCTGATGCCAAACAAGCTATTTTCATACTGCGAAGCCGGGATAAGGAACTGGGTATTGATGAAAATAAAATAGGGATCGGGGGATTTTCGGCCGGAGGCTCGTTGTCGCTCAGAGTAGCTCTCGAAGTGTACGAAAAAGAGTTACCCACTTATGCTGTTTTCAATCAGGTAAATACGAAACCTGATTTTGCAGGCCTCTTTTATCCGGGATTAGATAGCGATATGATAAATCTCGCGAGAAAGAAGGATGTCATTCCTCCTGTTTTTATGATGAATGGAGGAGAGGACAGAACCACTCCTGCGGAAAATTGTGTCGATTTATATAAGGTTCTGACAGCAAGACATTTCATTGCAGAATTGCATATTTATGCTAAAGGTGGTCATGGTTTCGATTCGGGTCTGGAAAGAGGATATGGAATCAGCACCTGGAGAGATAGCTTCATTGCCTGGTTGAAAGATATGGGATTTATTAAGGAGTAAACAATAGTTTGCGACCTGTCCAGGCGCTCCTGACGCTACGGTCGGGATCTTCGATCCGGTCTGGATCTTCACTTCGTTCCGATATGACCCGTATACCGTAAGCCGCGAGCCGGAAACCGCTCACAATTATTTGGTAGTAAAATTAATTAAGGTGCTCATAAAGCCCACTGAGGCTAATTATGGTTACCTTTAGTAGATATATAAATATTCGGCAACCATTATAAAACACTAACAAACAAATCAAATTTATCTTGTAGTATGAAAAATAATTTTCTTCTGTTCATTTTTTCATTTTGTTTTATCTTATCAGCATTTTCACAAAAAGTTATTTCACTTCACCCACTCTTTACAGAACAGGATGCTATTCTTCTCACCAAGGCAGATGGTAAATGGAATGTAAGTGATTTTGATATGGATATTTCAATTCATAAGGCAGGCGATAATTTTTATTTTTTAAAGTACGGAACCGGTAATAATTCATCCACCTTTGAAGCTGTCTTTGTAAAAATCAATGATGAGTATTATCTTGATATGGCTGGTACATTACCAACAAATCTTGGGGATTATGATTACAGAAAGAGTTTTATACCGGGTCATACCATTTTCAAAACTATGATATCAAATGATACAATGCATCTATTGGAGTTAAACTATGCCTGGTTTTATAATTATGTGATAAATAATAAATACCTGAGCTATGAATGGATAGATAATGCTATGTTGCTTACTTCAAAAACAGATGAACTGAAATCATTTTTTGTTGCTTATACCAATGATAAGGATTTTTTTAAAGATGGTTTGACACTCCTTAAGAAACAAGAAAACACGGAAACAGAAAAAGCAGTAAAAGAGCCTTTAATTGCCAATAAAGGCATAAATAATAATTTTCAGCAATGCCAACCTGAATTTCCATTCACCGAAGGATGGCTTGGTGGTGATGGAGATGTCTCAGTTCCCATCAGTTCTACTCAAACTTTGTTTATTTTCAGCGATACTTATGTAGGAAAAAAAAATCAGAAAAGACGGATGGAAGAAGGAATGAAAATGGTCTCTAATACAGTAGCAATTGAAACCTGCCTGCCACATGGAAAAACAGAGGTGCATTATTTCTGGAACAATATGTATTCCGATAATCCGGAACCTATTTTTAAAAGTTTTACGGAGCGATACAGGTATTGGGTAAATGATGCATTTATTCACAAGGGTAATTTATATGTATTGCTCGTAAAAGTTGCGTCAAAAGAAGCTATGGCTCCTGGTGATCTGTTTTCTTTTTCATTACCCGGATTCACACTTGCAAAAATTTCAAACCCACTGGACATCCCCATACAATGGAAAATAGAATTAATTCCCTTACCTGGCTTTGCAAATCCTCTTAAAGGACTTCAAGCTCGCATTATACTGGACAATTATCTTTATTTTTTTATAAGCAGAAATGATAAAACACAACACCTGGTGCGGAAAAATCTTGATTTTATTGATAACCCGGAAAAATCTTTTGAGTATTATGCTTTGGACAAGACCTGGAAAACCGGCATTAATACAGATGATATGGATACATTAATAAATGGATTCAGAAGTAACACGGTAAACTATCATTCTGATATAAGAAAATGGGTGATGGTATGTGACATTCGTTTTCTAGACAATAAAATAAATATTCGTACAGCACCTGAATTAACAGGTCCATGGTCGGATGAAAAGGTAGTTTATGAATGTCCTGAGGTAACAGAAGGCAGCGATGCTTACAGCAAATTTAATTTCTGTTATCTCCCCAGAGAATGTATTCAGAATTATGACAGTAAAACCCATACAATGCTTATTACTTATGATATTAGTAATTCCAGTTATTCGGAAATAAATTCCAATGAAAAAATTTACACTCCTAAAATAATTAAATTATCACTGAAGGATTATGTCAACCGATGACATAGAATTTATGAAATTAATCCCTGCAGTGTTATTTTAACAAACTCTGATTTGACAAAGAATCACCAATAAATAGGAATGTACTCAAAAGCAATTGTCAGGAAACCCGGCAGAAATTTCGCTGAAGGAATTACGACGTCAAACTTGGGCAAACCCGATTTTGAAAAAGCCCTTCAACAGCATTCAGCATATTGTGATGCGCTTACAGGGTGCGGCCTGGAGCTTATAATTCTGGAAGCTGATGAGAGATATCCGGATGGATGTTTTGTTGAAGATACTGCGATTGTGACAGGGGAAGTGGCAGTAATTGCCAAACCAGGAGTTGCATCCAGGATGGGTGAAGAAGCTGAAATTTCAGAGATCCTGTCTGAGTTCAGGAAGATTAAGACCATTAAGCTTCCCGGCACTCTGGATGGAGGAGATGTTTTGAGGGTGGAGAATCATTTTTTCATCGGGATCTCCGGAAGAACAAACAGGGATGGTGCCAGGCAGCTTTCAGAAATACTTTCAAAATACGGTTATACTGCATCAGAAACAGAAGTGGGGTCGGGTCTCCACCTTAAATCCGGGATAGCCTGCCTCGGGAAAGGCAATTTCATATCGGTAGAAGGATTTTCAAAAATAGCTGACTCCTCACAAATTATAATTTTAGACCTGGAAGAATGCTATTCAGCCAATTGCTTGCCGGTAAATGATTTCTTGCTTATTCCCAAAGGATTTCCGAAATCAAAAAAGAAGATAGTTGAACTCGGGTATATCATTATTGAACTTGACATGTCAGAATTCAGAAAGATGGACGGAGGCCTGACCTGTTTATCGGTATTATTTAAATGAAGCCTTACCGCAACCGGCACACCACATACCGCAAGCCAATTTACTACATGTTATAGTATATGTATTATGTTACAGTTCTGTGGTTCTGCAAAACAATTTATTATCTATTATATACAGGCAATAGCCGATGTAACTGATGAGGGCACAAGGCACAGAACTCGCACCCAGTACCGGCCTGAACATTAGAAAATAGCCCGGTGCAGGGAAGAATTAAGCTCCCCTCCCTGAAGGGATTCTATGAATTTTACTCCGTATAGCTCCTATGATTCAAAATCACGATGTCGTGGAATCATTCCCCCCTCTCGCTTTGTTTTAATTTGGGTATAAGATAATATGTCTATTCTATCCTTAAAGCATTAGCAGGATTATAACTTGCAGCTTTTATTGTCTGGTAACTTACTGATAAGAATCCAAAGATAAGGACTATCAAAGTCGCAAGAACATATATAACTGGATTGATATTTGCTTTGTCAGCAAATCCTTCCATCCAATATCTTGATCCGAAATATGCGACTGGATATGCTATTACGGATGAAATCAGGATGAGGTATACGACTTCTTTCAATAAAAGGTTCAATACTAATGATATCGAAGCTCCGTAAGTCTTCCTTATTCCTATCTCTTTAGTTCTCTTGTTGGTCATGAAAGTAACCAATCCAATCAGACCAAGGGAAGCTATAAAGACTGCAAGGACAGAAAACAGGATAAAGATTCTACCCGTTTTCAGTTCTGAGCTATAGAGACTATTCCATGTATCAGTAAAAAAATCATATTGAAATGGTTGGTTAGGAGTGAATTCTTTCCATTTCCCTTCAATGGCTTTTATAGTTGCCGGCAAATTCTTGCCTGAAAGCCTGACTGTGGCAAACTGGTCGCCACCCCCGGGATATAGAACTGTAAAGCATACCGGATCGATAACCTCATGCATTGACGCAATATTGAAGTCCTTCATTATCCCGATGATCTCATACCTTTGAAAATCCTGAGGTCCCCTGGGCTGAAGAATATACAGGCCTACCACTGGCTCCTTAAGTCCCAGTGATTTGACTGCAGCCTCATTTATAAGTATGGCAGTAGAGTCTGTTCCATATTCCCGTGAGAAGAAACGGCCGTCAACTAGTTGGATCCCCAGAGCCTGTGGGTAGTCTAAACTGACCCAGGCCTGTTGTAACAAGTAGGTATTCTTTTCCGGATCGTTGTCTTTGAAAAAGGCATTATTGCTGTAGTCCATTCCCGGGACCTGCCTGGAGAAGCCTGCCTTTTCAACGCCTTCAATCTGAAGAATCTGCTCTCTGAACGCCTCGCGTTGTCTCCAGAAAGAATCAGATCGTCGGATTACTATCAGATTGTCTTTATTAAATCCCAGATCTTTCTTTGTCATGAAATTTAACTGGCTGTAAACAATTATAGATCCGATGATAATAATAATTGAAACCGCAAACTGGAAAACGACAAGTATACCTCTCAATCGTTTTGACATAGAACCCGGACTTAAGGTGCCCTTAAGCACCTTAATCGGATCGAATGATGCCAGGACAAAGGCTGGGTAGAAGCCTGCCGACAATCCCACAATGATGGTCAGAAGGATAAGGAAAAGAAATCCTTTCAGATTGAAAATGCTTACTGAAAGTGTTTTGCCTATAAGCTGATTAAAAGAAGGAGTAAGAGCAATGACAAACAGAACAGAAACTATTACAGCAATTATAGCTATCACAAGAGATTCTCCAATGAACTGAGTGATTAGTCCAGGTTTGTCAGCTCCTACAACTTTTCTGACTCCAACCTCCTTAGCTCTGCCTGCAGATCTCGCAGTAGCAAGATTTACATAGTTGATTATGGCAATAAGGAGTATAAGCAGGGCAATAACAGCAAAAATATATACCGTGGCAGGTGAACCTGATGGTTCAAGACCATACTGGGGAGCGCCCTTAAGATGAATGTCTTTTAACGGTTCAAGGCCATAACCGAACTCATTCCCTGCTTTTCTGAAATCATCGACAGTCATGCCGATGGCTTCCTGCAGTTGGGGTCCTACATATTTTTCCACTATCCCCTGAAATTTATCCCGTAGTGTTTTCTGATTGACACCTTCCCGGGCTACAATGTATGTGTAGTAGTTATGACTGATCCAGAATTGATTGTTTGCCTGGTCCGGATATGTGCTCATTGAAGCCAGGATATCAAATTTGATATGAGAATTATCGGGGACATTCCCGACAACTCCGGTTACTGTATATAAAACGGTGTCAGACTCCACAGTCACCTTTTGTCCCATGGGGTCAAGATCGCCAAAGTATTTCTCTGCATATTCTTCTGTAAGGACCATTGAGCGAGGCCTTACAAGTGACGTTTTCGGATCGCCCCTCAGTAATTTGAAATCAAGTACATCAAAGAATGTTGAGTCAGCGAAAAGTACGCCATCCTCGTTGAACTTTTTATCTCCGAAGCCTATAAGCCAGGCACCCATTTGTCTAATCCTTGTAACATGAATCACTTCAGGATAATCGTTGATCAAGGCTTGGGCCATTGGAGCTGCTGTTATAGCCTGATTAAGTTCACCCCCCGCCATCCGTCCAACAACTTTCAGTCTGTAGATATTTTCATAATTCTTGTGAAACCGGTCATAGCTTAGCTCATGGATAACGTAAAGTGTGATAAAAATGAAACTTGTTATACCTATTGCAAGACCACCAACATTCAGTAAAACATATCCGTGTTGCTTGCGCATGTTACGGATGGCATTTGTAAGAAAGTTCTTAAACATTGCAGCTTATTTTTAGGTCTGGAATTCGTATTACCGGATAAAAGACGATTGAGAATCCCAAAAGTTGCATATAATGTATAACCATATAAATGAAAAGAGAAGGTTTTTATAATTTGAATAAGAAAGCGGCCAGCATTCATAAAATTGTTCCTTTAATCAGGCTCATAACAACCAGATCTTAAGCTTAACTTTTTATTTGGTATAACCTTATAGAATAATTGTTAATCACCTGGTTATAAAATAACTGAGGCAAACAATACTTAGACTTCAAGACTGGTAACATGTTCGATTGTCATATTGTACGATCTTTGGCCGTTGCTAACAGCAGTCGTATATCGCCTTTCTTCAGAAATAATTATCTTCGTTCTGACATTGTAATGCGATGATAAAAGAATACAGGGAAGCCGTTTTAAAGGCTCTTGAAAGTACAAAAGGGCAAAAAACTCAGATTTTAACGGAAGCCGACATTCAGCATCTGCCAGGCACAGTGCAGAAGTACCTCCGGCTTACAGGTGTTGTCGGAAAGGAAAAGATTATAAATTTCCGTGCAGAGTTCAGGGGAGGAATACGTTCCGGTCCGGGGGAAAAGTTTATGTCCCTGAGGTCGGTTCAATATAATTTTATGGAAGATCCGACACGTCTTTTCCATATTGTTGCTAAGAAGATGGGAATACGGGCAATAGGCAATCATATTTACCACAATCAGAAAGCGGTAATGCTGATAAAAATTCTGGGTCTTTTTACAGTGTCAGATGCAAAAGGGTGGCAGATGGATCAGGGAGAGACGGTTACAGTATTCAATGATATGTGTTTCATAGCTCCTGCCTCTCTGATCGATAAGAGGATCGAGTGGAAAGAAATTGATGCGGAGAGTGTTAGTGCAAGATTCACGAATGGCGGTATTTCTATTACTGCGATGCTCTTTTTCAACGGGAAGGGCGAGCTTGTGAATTTTATCAGTAACGACAGGTTTGAGACTGCGGATGGGAAGAGTTACTATAACTATCCGTGGAGCACTCCGGTAATAAGTTATACGGATATAAATGGTTTCCATCTCCCTTCAGGAGCGAAGCTTATCTACAAGCATTCTGATGATGATTTCTGCTATGGAGAGTTCAGGCTGGTGAGCCTGGAGTATAATTGCAGGGATTACAGGTAATTGCTAGGATAGGTCACACCCCCTACCACCCTATCACCCATTGCCCGAAATATAATCTTCACTACCTTTATCTGATCCTAAAAGTGTTGATCAATGATAAAGATAGTCCGCATCGATTCCGCCAATTCAGATTTCATAATTTTGGGTTAAGAAGCTTGATGCTGAGCTTGCAATCAGGATTAGCAATATCTAAAAAATAAAAAAATTATCTTTGTTAAAATCTAAAACGTCAGATCATGAGGATGATTATTGAAGTATCTGCCACATAACTGGTAACCGGAAAGGGTTGAAATATCACCAGGATGCAATACCCGTCCATTGATATCATGGTTATTTAATCAAACATTCTCAAATTTGTTTTCTCATGTCTGACTGGAAAAAAGTTTTTGCCATAATATTTACAGGACAGCTGTTCTCGACACTTAGCAGTATGGTTGTCGGGTATGCTCTTATTTTCTGGCTCAGCATAAAAACAGGCTCAGCTGAAGTACTGGCTTATGCCACGATCGCATCTTTGTTACCGCATATGGTACTTGGATTGTTTACAGGTGTCTATGTAGACCGTTGGAACCGAAAAAGAACCATGATCATTGCTGATATTTTCATTGCTCTTTGCACTCTTGTTATTGCCATCCTGTTTTACACAAGTAACGTCAGGATATTATATATCTATATTCTGCTTGTCATGCGCTCTGCCGGCATGGCATTCCATGTACCAGCCATGCAGGCTTCAGTTCCACTGCTGGCACCCAAAGACAAGCTTATGCGCATAGCCGGCATCAACAACATGATTCAATCAGTGAGCACAATTGCAAGTCCCGCCCTGGCTGCTTTGCTTATCAGCCTGTTCGATCTCACCTGGATATTGCTGATTGATGTCGCAGGGGCACTGATCGCCTGCGTGTCACTTATGATGGTCCATATCCCCGATCCGGAGAGGAATAGCAATGTTCAACCCCATGTGTTCAAGGAATTGCTGAATGGGATGAGGGAAATTTACTGCAAACCAGGTTTGCTGTGGATGTTCATACTAGCTGTAGTGTCCACTTTCTTTATAATGCCAATTGCCGCCATGTTCCCGCTCATGACACTTCAGCATTTTTCAGGGACTACGTACCAGATGAGCATCGTTGAGATATGCTGGGGTATTGGCATGCTTGCAGGCGGGGCTGTGCTCGGATATTCATGGCTCGGCAAGCATAAGGTTATCATCATAAACCTGATGTATATTATGCTTGGATTGACTTTCATGTTTTCAGGGATCTTGCCTAAGTCAGGATTTATAATTTTTACAGCTATTACCGCTATTGGAGGTGCCTCAGCGGCAGTTTATTCAGGTGCGTTCACCGTGGTGATGCAAACCATGGTAGAACCATCGGCGCTTGGAAGAGTGTTTTCGCTGTACAACAGCATAACCTTATTGCCCTCCATGATTGGCCTGCTGGCTACAGGATTCATTGCCGACACTATTGGAATTGGCAATGCCTTTATAATCTCCGGCACTGCTATTGGATCAATGGGCATTGCAGCTTTTTTTGTACCACCGATCAGAGAAATGGTTACAGAAGAGTTGAGAAGCAGGAAAAGTTAAAACCTGCAAAAATAGACAGAGTTTAACTTTCGGGGTTCAAAATCAGTTCAAAACATTTGGAACCATCTGATAAACAACCACTGCTTATCGGGGTGAGAAGCAAAGTATTCTTTATGTGATTAATTATCAGCATAATAACATTTTAAAGATCTATTCCAAGTTTTAACATTTTGTCTACTTAGATCTTTCATATATAATCCTATTTCAGCATGAAAAATGGATATGTTTTACTGACATGTCCAACAATATTAAAATATTGAACATTCGTTATTGGCAGCTTTTTATTCTTCGGGATCCTCTTCAAAACTGCGAAATGGTATGTCATCGTCGGGGTCTTTGTCGAAGGGACCTACACCCGGAGGATTAAATAGTCCCCAACGGTCTATAATATAATCCCACTTATAAAATCCTGCCACCCAGTCAATGAAAAGGAGCCGGTATTCTGCAATAAGGTCCCTTATCCTACATCAAAGATCTCCTTACAATAACTTGTATCGGATTCGTAATTTGGTTGAATCATTGGAATTGGCTCGGTTTCCATTACTAATGAATTATTGATTAATTTTATATCTATAAATCAAAAAACATGAAATGGATTGCAATAGGTTTATTGTTCAGTTGTTACACCAATTTTACTTTTGGGCAAGTTTACTCAGGGAAACTAATAAATTCTCAAAACCATCAACCGGTACCTTATGCAAATATTGGGATCGTGGGGGAAAATATTGGCACAACTTCGGATGTAAAAGGTTTTTTCAGTATTATATTGAAAAGTGAATTTAATAAAGATATACTACGCATATCGAGCATTGGTTTCGAAAGCAAAGAATATGTGATAGAAAGTTTCAAGCAGGAATTTCAGAATGATAATACGGTTGAAATTATTCTCCTGCCAAAAACTTACTCCATCTCCGAGGTCATTATAAGACCTGTTAAAACAAGATATTTTACACTTGGAAACTTATGTGATTCTGCTTCCTGTTATGGTAATGCTTTTTACTCCAAGCAGTTGGGAACCGAGATCGGTGTCCGAATTAAACTACCTTCCAGGGTAAAGAAAACGTATATAAACAGCTTTAGGTTCTACGTGGGTGAATTCACCTATAGTAGTTTTCCTGTCCGGCTAAATATATACAACCTCGACAATGGTTTACCCTTCGAAAATATTCTAAAAGAACCAATTTTTATTGAGATTAAGGACAAAGGTGAGTATAATATTGATTTGAGCAAGATGAATATTTCTGCTGATGGTGATTTTTTTATTTCCCTGGAGTATTATCGAATTGCTGATGAGGTAGATGGAAAATTGATTTTCTGCGCTGTTCAACCCAAAAGTAAAAAACAGGACAATGATTTTTATCGTTTTACCAGTCAGGGTAAGTGGATGCCTGGATTTGGTGATAACTTAGGGTTTTCAGTTCAAGTCGAATGCAAATATTAGAAAAATTTAACCATAAAAAAAATGAATACAACCAATACAGCAATTAGTACAATAATACATATCCCTGCTTCGTTGAAATTAGTAGGGGTTATCGGAAGCCTGTGGGCTCTGTTTACAATTATTGGGGCAAGTATTGCCTATTCATCATTAAACCCAAATTTTTCTCCGTTTACAACTTATCTAAGCGACATTGGAGATACGACTGGCTGGCCCCAGATAATATTCAACTCTGGTACGCTTATAGGTGTACCCATTCGTTACCTGGTATTAGTTTTATTGGTTTTACGGTTATCACAACTAGGGGCCGGTCGTAATTTTGCAATTGCTACCTTAACAATCGGGTTCTTATCGACCCTGGGAACAGCATTGTTGACCGCCACTCCCTTTAGTGTTTCGCCCATCGTTCACAAAACTGGTATCGTCCTATATTTTTTTGGTGTAGTCATACTTCAAGCCACGATATTCATAAAGGAATGGGCTATGAAAGACCTCCCCGGTATTCTTCCTTTCTCTTGTGCGGCGCTTGTTGTTATATTCCTGATCTTTTTTTGCTTAATGGTACTTTATAGTCAAGGTATAGTTAGCCGAAGCGTACCCACTATTTGGGAATGGTTGTCCATCTTTTCGTCAATCGTTTGGATGTTGATTCAAAGCCTTATACTGGGTAAATCAGAAATCACAAAGTAGTTATCATCAACAGCCAGTCAAAGTTTATAAATTACATGAACATCAACCTCAGTAGCTGAATCTTTAAACTCAAATCGAAAGGCGAAATTGGAATCATTTTTTTGCAATTGGGAAAAAGTAAATACTATTTAATAATGAAAGATTCGACAATAAGTTTTCAGGTTATCGACTGGAATAGCATTCCTAAAACCGAACATAAGGGAATAACAGGCTCTGCATACTGGCAAACGCTTCAGTTTCCTGATTTAAGGGTAAGGATTGTAGAATATACCAAAGGATATATGGCCGACCACTGGTGCCAGAAAGGGCATATTGTGCATTGCCTCGAGGGTGAATTTGAGAGTGAGCTGCAGGATGGCAGCAAATTTCAATTAACAAAAGGTATGTCCTATATCGTATCCGATGAGGTTAGCTCTCACAGATCATCAACCAGAAATGGTGTAAAACTGATGATTATTGATGGTGGTTTTTTGAAACTGTAGTTTGTGCCTCCGCAAAAATCATTGAAGAACTGAGGCCTGAAAAAAATAAATAATACTTTTTTGTAATGTTTCTTTAATTATCCCCTCTTTATACTGATGCTGAAGCAATTCATTAAACTATCTCTAAGGCATCTTGCCAGAAACAGAGGTGTAACGGCAATAAATATTGCAGGACTGACCTTTGGTGTAACTTTCTCAATACTTATCGGCTTCTATATTAAAAAGGAGCTTTCAGTTGATAGGTCCTTTGTAAAGGGTGACAGAATATACCGGTTCGAATTTGAATATCCTGAACGTGGGCGAAATGCTGTAACGTTTTCGGCTGTCGGTCCCGACCTTAGGAACAACCTGGCAGGAATAAAAGATGTGCTAAGGGTCCAGTTCTGGGAGGATCTTGTTTTAAAGAAGGATGACGCAAATTACTACAATATTCAAAGAGTA
>Ga0315295_10002330_pt1 | contig 16112 bp, 18 predicted proteins | sample YL17G14_0_MG_FD_204453 | JGI IMG/M metagenome (GOLD analysis project Ga0315295, IMG submission 204453) | Sediment microbial communities from Yellowstone Lake, YNP, Wyoming, USA - YL17G14_0 | ecosystem: Environmental > Aquatic > Freshwater > Lake > Sediment | place: USA: Wyoming | collected... | reverse complement strand
TAGAGCAGCCTCCGAGTTGGAAGCAGAAGGGAAGCTAAGAAAAAGCGGCGGGCGGTGGTATATTTCCCCTAGAATATCCCATCCGGCACAGGATATTAATATCAGGTCTACTTCGGGTAAGAATTACTCCGTTATCGATGCCTCTCAAGGCTACCAGTTGATGGAGACAGTAGAGGTCAGCGTTGCCTTTTTCCAGATACATCCTGGAGCTATTTATCTCCATCAAGGTCAGTCTTATTTGGTGAAAGAACTTGATATCGAGAATAGAGTGGCTGTAGTGGCGCCGACCGATGTTTCTTACTACACTCAAACCAAGGAATTAATTGATATCCGGATTCTGAAGACGGAGCGCGAAAGAAGTTGCCTGGGCATAAAAGTCTGCCTTGGTGAAGTCGATGTCACCAACAATGTGGTTGGCTTCAAAAAGAAAATGCAGTTTACAGAGGAGGTGATCGGTGACGAGCCTCTAGACTTACCGCCCCTGCGTTTCCTTACCCAAGCTCTGTGGTTCGACTTGCCGGAGGAAGCGATTAAGGAAGTTGCCGAAGCTGGACTTGATTTTGCCGGCGGCTTGCATGCTGTCGAACATGCGGCTATCGCTATGTTGCCTCTGTTTGCCTTGTGTGACCGCAATGACATCGGTGGTGTCTCTACTCCATTTCATCCTGACACTGGAAGGGCACAAATCTTTATCTACGATGCTTATCCGGGTGGTATCGGCATTGCCGCCAAAGGGTTTGAGATGATGGAAGAGCTATGGTCAGCCGCCCTGGAAGCCATTGAGGAATGCCCGTGTCAGGAAGGCTGCCCAAGCTGCATCCAGTCGCCAAAGTGCGGCAACAATAACGAGCCTTTGGATAAGGAAGCAGCCATTATGTTGCTTCATGGTCTGCTGGCCATAAAGTAACCTCTCCGAAATGGCAATGCAACATTATTGCATTAACAATAAGGGTACTATATAATTAGCCCCAATTATGTCTGAGCTTCAGCGTGCGATACAGGTTCTTCGAGCTAACGGCTATAAAGTAACGTGGCCTCGGAAGCAGGTGCTCAAGGTTTTGGCTGGGGTGCAGGAGCCCGTCTCACCTTATGACATACAGGATATACTGAGTAAGAAAGGTGAGCACCTAAATCATGTCACTATCTACCGCATACTTGATTTGTTCTGTGACCTTAATTTAGCACACAAGGTGCTGTTGTTGAATGGGTTTGTGAGGTGTAGCCTGGGTAAAAAAGAGGGTTGCCATCGCTTTATGGTGTGCCGGCAATGTGGTACGCTCAGGGAGTTTGCCGATAAGGCGCTTTGCGAAGAAGAAAACGAGATTGCCCAGGATTTGGGTTTTCATACAGAGCAGCACTTCTCTGAGTTTGCCGGTATTTGCGCTGATTGCCAGAGTTAGATTTGCGTTTTGCCGACCCTGTTTTGTTTGGTGCCAGCTATGCTAAGAAGAATAGGAATTGAATTAGCCAGGCACGCCCCATTTACCGCTGCTGGTGCGCTCTCAGGCATTGTCATAATGACTATTCTGATATTCACCAATGTCTTGCCTCATGTCTCGGAAGTTGTTTTTTACGTTTTACACCCAGCCCATGTGCTGTTCAGTGCCATTGTGACCACTGCGATGTATAGGCGGTACAGCACTGGTAAGCTCTGGGCGGCGATTTTGATCGGTTATACCGGCTCGGTGGGCACAGCTACATTGAGTGACGCCATAATTCCTTATCTGGGCGGAGAGTCACTTAGAATCGCGATAGAATTTCACTTACCTTTTATTGAAGAGTGGTGGCTGGTAAATCCTGCTGCATTTCTGGGTATTGCCATAGGTTATCTGCGACCCCCAACCAAACTTCCACATGCGGCACATATATTTTTGAGTACATGGGCATCTCTATTCTATTTCACCGCATTTAGTGTGGCGAACTGGCTTCCTTTACTTCCTTTTGTCTTCTTGTTTCTATTTCTTGCAGTTTGGCTCCCGTGCTGCTTCAGCGATATAGTATATGCTCATTTCTTTTTGGGTGGCGACCAGCATAATCACGACGAAACAGACCATTAACTTTAGATTGCCACGCTTCGCGCGCAATGACAGATATGAATTGTTTAACAGCCTTTGTTTAATCGTTTTGCCCATTCTCGACCTGTGTGCTAATATTCGTGAGATTCGTTAAGTTGTTATGCTGATATGACAGATACGTTAGTTGTAACCCAACAGGCTGTGAAGCGTAGCCGGGAAACCTGGTTTGGCAAGATTGCCAAGCTTTTTGACCAGGCCAGAGTTGAAGATACGGTCTGGGATGAGCTTGAGGAGTTGCTGATTGCCGCAGATGTTGGTGTTGCCACCACACAAAAACTAATAGAAATGGTGAAACAACGCGTTAAAACAGAGAAGCTAAATGAAGCAGCACAAGTACGTGCGGCTTTGGAAGAGGAGATGGTTAGCCTGTTGACAGTTGAATCCGGAGCGGCGGCTGTTTCCAATTCAGTTAGTCTCTACGCAATTCTGGTAGTTGGGGTAAATGGTTCCGGCAAGACGACAAGCATTGCCAAGCTTGCCCATAGCCTCAACAGTGAGGGTAAAAAGGTTATTCTGGCGGCTGCTGATACCTTCAGGGCTGCGGCTATTGACCAGCTTAAGCGATGGGGTGAAAGAGTGGGAGTGGAGGTTGTGGCTCATCAACCGGGTGGAGACCCGGGGGCAGTGGTCTATGATGCCATTCAAGCAGCTCAAAACAGACGGGTTCAGGTAGTCATAATTGACACCGCCGGCCGTCTCCATACCAAGTTTAATCTGATGGAGGAGCTTAAGAAGATTAAGCGCGTGGTCAGCAAGTACGAGTTGCCTCAGGAAGTGCTATTGGTGATTGATGCCACTACCGGTCAGAACGGATTGGCTCAGGCGAGGCATTTCACTGAAGCAGTGGGAGTGAATGGGATTTTTCTGGCTAAGCTTGACGGTACTGCCAAAGGTGGTATAGTGCTGTCCATCTGTGATGAGCTGAAGATTCCTATCACGTACATTGGAACCGGTGAGCAGCTTGGTGATATAGCTCCGTTCGACGCCAACGCCTTTGTCAATGCAGTTTTTCATAATTAGTAGAAGGAAATAAATGATTACTATTAACATCAATCCCGTTGTCTTCAGCATCGGCGCTCTTGAGGTCAGGTGGTACGGAATTATGGTTGTACTGGCGGTTGTGGCAGTTATCGCCCTGGCTGTACTGGAGGCGAGACGTGTTGGTCTATCTGAAGAGCACATCTACAGTGTCGCCTTATGGGGGATAATTGGCGGTATTTTAGTATCGCGACTGCTTCATGTCATTGACAAATGGGATTATTATATGGCTAATCCCAGGCAGATAATTGGTTTTGCAGGTTTAACCGTTTACGGAGCAGTTCTGGGTGCTTTGATAGCGGTGCTGATTTATTGCTGGGCTAAGAAGCTCTCCTTCTGGCAAATAGGTGATGTTGCAGCTCCGGGTGCGATTCTAGGACAGGCTATAGGTAGAATCGGCTGCTTCATAAATGGCTGTTGCTATGGGCTACCTTCGTCTTTGCCCTGGAGCGTGGCTTATACAAATCCAGCCAGTTTCTGTCCACTTGGCGAATCATTCCAGCCAACACAGATTTATCATATGCTCTGGAATTTGGTAGGGTTTGGCATACTCTGGTCAGTGCGTCGTAGGCTCAAGCCACAGGGCTCGTTGTTTCTGTTCTACCTGGCGCTTTATGCTGCCGGCGATCTGAGCATACGGTTTGTGCGTGTGGGAGAACCTTTCCTCTTCGGTCTGCAGCAGGCTCAATTGATTGGTATAGCAATATTGGTGATAACAGTGCCCTGGCTGGTAATTAGAATGTGGCGTTATCGGACCAAGCAACTGGCGCTAGCAAGTGAAAAAAAGGTCAGCAGGTCGCGGCGAAATCGAGGAGCTTAAGTCGGAGCCTTTCCGCACCATTCCAGCGGTCTATATCCAAATTGTAGGCGATATCCATAAAAGCGGTTATTTCTTGAGTGCGGCTGCCAAACCGGAAGCCGATTGCATCCCAGACTATGCCTTCCTGCTTCAATTTCAGGCCCATATGTTCATTCCGGCTGCCAATATGACGCTGGTCAACGATTTCGACGTGACGGCTGACAAAGGCAGGCAATGGATTACCGGAGCCGAAAGGAGCCAGCCGCTGTATCTGCTTGAAAGTCTCCCCGGTCAAGTCCGAGAGAGACACTTCAGCATCGATGTCGATGTGGGGACGAAGGTCCAGACCAGCCAGCTGAGCTTCGGCCAGAGTGAAAAGTTGCTTCTCGAGTTGTGGCAGATTAGTGGTGGGCACGGTGAAGCCGGCTGCCTTGGTATGGCCACCAAAGTTAGACAAAAGGTCGCGGCAACCTGCCAGAGCGGCCATGAGGTCAAACTCGGGTATGCTCCGTCCGCTGCCGCGGCACGTCTCGGAACCAAATCTGAAAAGTATTACCGGGCGGTAGAATTCTTCTGATAGCCTGCCGGCAACAAGCCCCATAACACCTGGGGGGTAGTCTTCGTCACCTATCATCAGCAGGGGCGAGTCGGTCCCGACAGCAATTATTTTTTCTCTGGCTCGTTCCAGCAGTTCAGCGGTTAGCCGTTGACGTTTGGCATTCTTTTCCTCTAGCTCCGAGACTAGTGAGGCAGCTTCATTAGGGTCTTGTGTGAGGAGCAATTTATAGCTCGTGGCAGCATCGTCGAGTCTGCCGGCAGCGTTCAGGCGAGGCCCTAATATCCATGATATGCTTTCAGTATCGAGGTTTCCCGGTTTCAGGTTGGCGCTGCGCATCATCTCTTGAAGCCCAATGCGCTCAGTGTTGTTAAGAAGTTCGAGCCCGCGTTTAACCCAATAGCGATTATCGCCCGTGAGCGGAACCATATCGGTTACGGTACCCAGAGCTACCAGGTCTAGCAAACTGTTTATTAGTTCTTCCCGGCCGCTGCCCTCAAGTAGCGCCTGAAGAAATTTGAAAGCAACACCTACGCCGGCGAGTTCGATGGATTGACAGTTGGAATCACACCGTTTGGGGTCAACTACTGCCAGGGCTGGCGGCAGCGAGGCTAATGGTAGGTGATGGTCAGTTACGATTATGTCTATTCCCATCTTCCGGGCTTTCTGAATTTCAGCAATAGCGGTTATACCGGTATCGACGGTAATGATGAGGCTGGTACCATGTTTGCGTAGCTTTTCCAGAGCGGCTACTTGCAAACCGTAACCTTCGCGGTAACGGTGAGGAATGTAGGGAATGACTTTGCCCCCGAGTGCGGAAAGCCCCTGGACTAACAACGCCGTGGCTGTGATGCCATCAGCATCGAAGTCACCGTATATAGCGATTTCCTCGCCGGTAAGCAGAGCCTGATAAGTCCTGCTTACCGCTTGATGTATATCAGGCAGGAGGAAGGGGTCAGATTCCAGTCGGCTGTCAGCGTTCAGGAAGGTCTCGATTTGAGAAGGCTCTGAGATGCCTCGATTGCAAAGCAATTGAGCCACTAGTGGATTAACCCCAGGTATATCAAGCGGTGGTTGAGTTGGGGTTAGTAAGCGCCAATGGGTGCGGCTCAAACCTGTGCCTCGGACATCCGATTGCCTGATTTATACCATAAGTGGATGTTTGCTGCAAGCCGGAAAGTAATAAGCATTTGGTAAGCTCCCCAATGTCATTCTGAGCGAAGCGAAGAACCTTGGCCTTCCATTTCCTAACTATATTCTTTGGTCGCGGAGTTTATCCTGAGCCAGATCCTTCGTCATTTCGCTCCCCAGGATGACAGGGGCGAAGGGCTCCCTCAGAATGACAAAAGATGACGGACTTGCAATGACTGATGTTAATTATGATGTCTCTCCGATGATGTTGGTTGACCGAACGAGCACAGGACAAATATAATTGCTGCCAGGTAAGGTCATGGAATCTGAAATGAAAGTAGCCATTCATACTCTAGGCTGCAAACTTAATCAAGCCGAGAGCGAGCTGCTGGCCCGGCAATTTGCAGAGGCCGGTTATACTATTGTTAGCGGTGACGCGGCTGATATTCACGTCCTAAATACTTGCACGGTTACTCATATTGCTGACCGCAAGTCGCGGCACGTAGTGAGGCTGTGGCGGAAAAGAAATCCACAAGCCTTAATTGTGGCCACCGGTTGCTATGCAGAAAGAGCTCCTCAAGAGCTGGCTCAAGTTGGCGCCAGCCTCATTATAGGCAATGAGGAGAAGATGCATCTTCTGGACTTTATGAAAGTTGACCCTGCTACTGCGGCTCGTTGCTTGGCGGGGCAGCTTGTAAAGGATGGCGTAAGTCGGGTTCGCAGTTTCATAAAGATTCAGGATGGCTGCAACGACTCATGTGTTTATTGCATCGTGCCTCAAGTGCGGGGCAGCGAGCATTGCCTGACAGTGGCGGACGTGGTTAACCAGGTGAAGGCAAGGGTCTCTGCGGGCTATAAAGAGGTAGTATTCACTGGAACTAAAATCGGCGACTATAGGCAAAAAGGTGTGAATCTCAAGGAGCTGGTGGAGCAAGTTCTAGCGGTTACTGGGGTTGAGCGGCTGCATCTTTCATCTTTGCAGCCTCAGGATATCTCGACAGACCTTCTCAGCCTGTGGCAAGACCCTCGCTTATGTCGTCACTTCCATCTAGCGTTACAAAGCGGTAGTGACAGCGTGCTTAGACGGATGAGGCGGCATTATTCCGTTGATGATTATAGACAGGCGGTATCTTTGATTCGAAAGACCATGCCCGATGTAGCTATCACAACTGATATTATGGTGGGCTTTCCCGGGGAGAGCATTGAGGAATTTGAGGAGAGCTATCGCTTTTGTAAAGAAATCGATTTTGCTAATATTCACGTCTTCAGCTATTCCCCTCGGCCGGGGACATTGGCCGCTCGGATGCCGGAGCAGGTCAGTGACAAGCTGAAGAAAGAGCGCAGCCAGCGGATGCTGCAGCTGGCAAAAGATAGCGCTCGCAGATTCCATAAAAGATTCTTGGGCCAGGACATGACGGTCTTATGGGAAAAGGAGGTTGCAACGGGCAGCGGGATATATTCCGGGCTTAGCGACAACTATATCAGGGTGTTTACCGAGAGCAGCGAGACGTTAGCCAATCAGTTCCGCTCGGTGTATCTTGTTCGACTACACAATCATGGAATATGGGGAGACGTCAGAGGTGAAGATTAGGGTCAAGGTGATTCCAAATTCGAAAATAGAAGGTGTCATCAAGGAAGGCGATGGCTTTCTGGTGCGGGTCAAGGAACCTGCTAAAGAAGGTAAAGCCAATAGAGCAGTTATCAAATTATTGGCGGACTACTTTGGAGTTCCACAGAGGCAGGTAGCTATATCCAGCGGCTTCGGTAGCCGGAACAAGGTTATTGATATTACGCAATAGCGATAAAAAGCATAGTTGATATAGCCCGGCCAGTGAGTTAGTTATTCTGTTTCTCCCTTCTGGCGCTGGTTGCGGAGAAAGTCCTCTACTTCCCTGATAATCCTATCGGCACCCGGTGACGGCTCTCTAGGTCCGATGCCTTCAATTTCGTATTGCTCTTCCAGCTTCTTAATGTAGAGCTGCAGTTCCTCGCTGTTAGCCAGCAGGCGGTTCAGCATATCCTGCAAGTATTCGCCAGCTTTTATGAGCTCGGTCAGGTCGATTTCGATTTCCATCAGTTCGGTCAATTTTCTAACGAGTCCGAAGCAGACCATGGGGTTGGTCTCAACCCGAACGTAGAAAGGCGCATGCCCCCATAGGCTGATACCTTCTATGTTTCTTTGAGCGCAGCTACTCAGCAAAAAGCTGTGCAGGCTGCTAGGTCCACGGTAATTTATTGGCTCAACATTGTGCTTTTGCAGCACTGCTAATAAGTCAGTTTTGTTTACTATCCCTGATATCCTTGGTTCCATCGTATGCGGTATGTTGTCGTAGAGCCCGCCCAAGGCGTATATTCTCCTAACCTTAAGATTAATGGCTGAGTCCAGTATGGTGTCAATGAATTTCTGCCAGTGGAAATGAGGTTCTATACCGTGAAAGAAAACTAAATCATGGTCTGCCTTTTTGTTCTTCCAGTAAAAAAGGCTGTTGTGCGGCAGCTGTAGCGAAGTTATCAAACCACGGTCCACAGTGACTTCAGGGCGAGTGGTGGAGAAGTCGTAGAATTGGTCACCTTCTATCTGAGCGAACTTAGTGGCATCCAGAGTTCTGACCAAATAAAGAACAGTCCCGGTAGCAACCTGGGCGGCATCGGACCAGCCGGCAAGCGCAACTATCATATCCGGCTGACGAAGGTCTGGCAATTTGTGAAAAACTGATTGGCTGCTTTCCATTTTCTGTTTTTACGGACAGTTGAAACCGGCTCTTTCCTCTCAGTCTAGCATAATTGGCAGTCACAAAGAAATGATGCAGTATTGTCCTCGTTATACGAGGCGTTGACTGGTATGTTATACTTTTGAGGTCAAGCGTTTGATACATAAACGTAATATACTACGAGGAGAGCAAACATGCCACGTATGCGAATCATAGTTAATCCAGCTGCCGGCGCGGGAAAGACTGCCAAGAAATGGCCCCAGATTATGACATTGCTTAAAAGCCTGGGGCTGGACTTTGAGCATGATGTTACGGAAGCTCCGGGTCATGCTATAGAGCTGGCTAAGGCGGCGGCGAAGAAGGGGTATGAAATCGTGGTATCTGTGGGTGGCGATGGGACATTACATGAAATTGTGAACGGCCTGCATGAGGCTGGTGCTACGACTGATGTGGCAGTGGGCATCGTAAACACAGGAACCGGTGCTGATTATATACGTACCCTCGGCCTACCTCGCCGTTATAAAGAGGCTTGCAAATGCCTTCTAAGCCCAAGCCGGCGTACTGTAGACCTTGGTGTTGTTGAATATACAAAGGATGGACAACGAAAGAAGCGGTTGTTTGTGAACTTCGCCGGCATTGGCTTCGATGCCGAAGTTGTCAAGGCAACTACCGAGAAGTTCAAAGCTCTGGGGGACATGCCTTCCTATCTGATGGGACTATTTTCTACCCTCATGTCCTATGAAAACAGGGATGTGTCCATCACAGTGGACGGCGAACATGGTGAAAGAAGAATTTGCACTGTCCTCCTGAACAATGGCAGGTATGGAGGCGGAGGTATGATGCCGGCGCCGAATGCAGACCCTGGAGATGGTTTCTTCGACCTGGTGATAATAGATGACATAACCAAGCCAGACCTTATCATGTCGCTGCCGAGAATCTACAGGGGCACTCATCTCACACACCCGAAGGTGACCTTGATGCGGGCACGGGAGGTAGAGATAACGCCGACACTAACATCGGCTGTCCAGGCTGATGGTGAACTTCTCGGGGAAGCGCCAGCTCGCTTCACTGTATTGCCAGCCGCACTGACAGTTATTATTTAGAGGCCGCGGCGCGGTTAATTCCATTCCGCAGCACTTCTGACACGTATCTGCGCCAACTACGCTTTTTCCAGCATCCCGGCAAGGTCGGGGACTTCTTGTAGCAGCGGGCCTATTGGGATTTCGTCACCCTTAATGTCGAAGGCTTTCTTCGTTGATGGCGAAGCCACCACTATGCTGACAGGCTGTTTGAGACCAGAGAAAAAAATACTGCTGCCGCTTGGCTGGCAGTTAAGCGATAATTTTATAACCAGGATTAAAGTTATTCCGGCTATCGCCACAGGGCTGCTGATTGTTATCTTTTTCTTCTCCATTTGTACAAAACCAATTTCTTAGCAGCTCGCAATGTAGGCAATGAGAAAGCGAATGCAATCAGAGTTGCAGCCAGTTGAATAGGCCACAGCCTCACCGTTCCATAAATATTGCCTGTGATTAGGGACTCGCCCGTAAACGAAGGCTCAATTTTTACCGGGTAAGGTAAAAAATAATTTATAGCCAGATTAACCGGTGCTATAAAGGCAAAGAGTAGGCCAGTATCAGCCGGATTATCAAGCCCTACCTTTAGATTTGCCGCGAATTCCCTGACCTTTACGCGCCTGATAATTCGCTTTATAAAACAACTGAGCTGTTTTAGGAGGCCTTTGGTTTGCAGGAGTTCGAATGTGACTCTTAGCCTCTGTATCCAGTCACCTGGCTTCCTCTCATATTCATTTGTCCTCTTTTCTTCAGACTTTTTTCTTGTCTGTCTTAGTTCTCCGGTAACTAAGCCGAAGAGCCATGTTAGTCTCAGGCTGAATTTAGGTCTTTCGTCTATATTGGTGCGGAAGACGAGCCCAAGTGGTATACAGAGGACAAGTGTAATGAGTATTGTCAGGCTAACTAGAACAGCGATGACCCACAACTATTTTTCCCCTTCCTTCTTGCGTTCCCCCCATTTTTCGGTGAGTTTTGCCGCAATGTCAGGTATGGTTTCGCTCAATTTCTCTATGGCTGTTGCCATGCCTCCCTTGATTGGCTCTATCCTGACACCGTCTTTATCAATGACTATAATGGCAATGGGTCTTACGCCGGCACCGCCACCGCTACCGCTGCCTCCACCTTCTGGTGTCTCTTTCGTCTCTCCTTTACCTGAGCCACCGCCGGCGGCAAAACCGAAGCCAACGCTCATCAAGGGAATCAGTGTCGTACCCTCGATTACTATAGGTTCACCGACAACGGTTTTGGAGTCAAGAACCTTCTCTATTTCTCCCAGTGTTGTTTTAACCAGCTTTTCAACGTCGTCCATAATTTCCTCCTAAATCGTTCTATGTAAGTGCCAGACATTATACCACGGTCTAAAAGTATGCCTAAAATCATGTTACGTTTGAAGTGTATTTCCGCTGAGTTGATTATTGCCCTATAGTTGCTTTAGCGGATGGCTGAGATTCATCCTGTGGTAGATTCAGCCGTCGACTGGCTCTCGTTTTCGTTCTCTTTAAGAGGCGCTCGGTTACGAAGCCAGCGGTGAATTTCATCGAGGGCTGGCGGCGCTACACTGAACACTTCAACGTCTTTGGGGAATTGAATCATAGAGCCTTCTCTAATGAAAAGTACAGCTATTTCATCGGCTTGTAGCGTTTTGTCTATTCTTTTACTTATATGCTCGTATCTTTTCCTGGCGGCGTCGACATAAAATTCAGAGACTTTTCTGGCTACGGCATCGCTCAGTAACCCGACTAATAAGCATCTTTCCCAATCCATGCACTCTTCGGCGAGTTGCCTGTCCTCAATTATCTCGATTTTGGCACCGTTTTGAGACTTCTGCTTGGCAATTTGGCAGCTTTTGGGGTTGAGTCTCTCCATAATTTTGAGACTGTTCTCATCGCCTATAGTAATTGACTCGTGGTAGACCCGGTTAATTTTGCCTAATTTTGTTTCCAGGTTTTCTATGTGCTCGTCTACTTGCTGCCAGTAGAGGTCAAATTTTTCGATATATTCAGCAGGCGCATCTTTAGCCGAGTAAATCAATGGGACAAGGAAAAGTTTTCTACTATACCTGAAAGTACCAGCTTCAGGTTTGTTTATTTTGCCTAGCTCTGGCGCCATATTTATTCTCCCATATTGTAGTTTATCACACGGCTGTTTGTCTTTAAAAAGCTGCTTACTAGTGCTGAAACCTCTTTATGAGCTAAATAGGCTGCTAGGTGATTGATAATACAAAATTAGGTGCGCGCCTAGAGGGATTCGAACCCACGACCCCCGGTTCCGAAGACCGGTGCTCTTGTCCGCTGAGCTATAGGCGCAAGTTCTTAGATTTTTTAAAATCTAGCTGCCTTTGGGGTGAGCGGAGGGATTCGAACCCTCGTTCTCCAGGGCCACAACCTGGCGCCTTAAACCTCTCGGCTACGCTCACCATGGGTCACAGCTAGCTATTATAACTGAGCTGCCATATACCATTCAATTTACAAAATATAGTTAAACGGCTTTCCTGATAACTTGAAAACCTATTGACAACGATTGAGAACAGGGCTACAATTCGCCACCAACGGGAGCAAGAAACGATTATCTGTGCGTAACGATTGGCAGCCCAAGTTAGGGGATAAGTTAGTCCACAGCCCTCGAGTTAAGTTACATCCTCTTCGGCGAGTCCTCGGTATTCCTGGATTGTTCAGTGCCGCCTATGGCGATGTTGGCTCCTCCATCTATTATGCTCTTGGTCTTGTGGCTCTTGTAGCTCTGGGGGCAACGCCTGTAGCCTTAGGTATAGCTGGTATATTGTTCGTTTTCACCGCTCTAACTTATGCCGAAGGTACAGCTATGTTTCCTGAAGCTGGAGGCTCTGCCAGCTTTGCTCGCCACGGATTAAGTGACTTAATGGGATTTATTTCTGGCTGGGCTCTCATGTTCGGTTACATTGTTACCATTTCCATTTCAGCCTACACCATTCCTTCCTACCTCGGTTATTTCTGGGAACCATTGAAAACATCGCCGATAGTTCATACGGCTGCTGCCATGGGCATCGTTTTCTTGTTGATGGTTATTAATACCATTGGTGTCAGAGAGTCATCACGGCTTAATTTTTCATTGGCTGTTCTAGACATCGGCACTCAGATATTGATCATAGTATTGGCTTTACTGATTCTCTTTAATCCAGCAGTCTTTTGGGAACGAATTACTGGCTACTGGCCCTCGACTCCAAATTTAATTTTCGGCGTGGCTATAGCCGCTATTGCTTTTACCGGCTTGGAGACTGTGTCACAGATGGCTGAAGAGACCAGGCGTCCTCAAGTAAAAGCCCCCAGAGCATTAATTTTAATGACCATCGTTGTCTTGGTTATCTTCGCAGGTATTTCTGTGTCTGCTTTTTCAGCAATGACACCGGCTGAACTGGGTACTAATTGGGCAACGGACCCTGTAGCTGGCATTGCCCACAACCTTTCCGCAGCTATTGTTCCTAGCGAGTTGATAAAGGGGTTTTCCGAGCCGGCTCATCAGGTTGTTGTAGCCTATGTTTTAGAGGGATTGCGCAATGTACTTCCGGTACTGGTAGCCTTGTTAGCGGCAACTATCTTGTTTATAGCCACCAATGCCGGGCTATTGGGCATTTCCCGCCTGGCTTTTTCGTTGGGAAGGGTTCAGCTTATACCGGCGGAACTGAGCCGAGTGCATACTCGTTTTAAAACGCCCTATATTGCTATAATGGTATTTGGCTTAATATCTCTGGTCTTGCAAATACCAGGCTTTTTTGGCCCTGGAGCGTTTGCTAATCTTGCTGGGCTTTATGCCTTCGGCTCCATGCTTTCTTTTGCTCTGGCTCATCTATCCATCCTGGCTTTGCGAATAAGGAAGTCTGACATTCACAGGCCATTCAAGCTTGGTTGGAATTTGAGGATTAAACATCGCGAACTGCCTTTGACTGCCATCCTTGGCTTGTTAGGCACCGGTGTCATCTGGGTGGTAGTAGTAATAATGCAGCCCTATAGCAGATGGGTGGGATTTGGATGGTTGTTTATTGGGTTAGGTATCTTTTTCCTTTTCCGCAGGCTGAAACGCACGTCTACAGACCAATCAGACGCTTTAGGGGGGGGAACTACTGGAAGTCAGCAATGATTGCACAACTTGCCCGACGAAATTATAATTGTGTAGTTGAGCTGTAATATAATATAGACTTATGAAGCTTGAGAGAATACTGGTCGCGGTTAGTGGTAAAGATGCTGATGCGGAGGCGGTGAAGCTAGCCTGTGACCTGGCAAAGAAGCCGAAGGCAAAGATTTATGTTGTTTATGTCATTGAAGTCAAGCGCAGTCTACCTTTGGACGCGGTAATCGAATCTGAAATACGTAGAGCTGAAGAGGCCTTAGCTCATGCTGAAGATGTTGCTTCGGATAAAGATTATGAAGTTGAGACGGATTTAATCCAGGGACGAGATGCGGGGCCGGCCATTGTAGATGAAGCGATGGACAAAGAGGTCGATTTAATTTTGATGGGTTTTACTTACAAGAAGCGTTTCGGCGTATTCAACCTGGGCAGGGTCATACCTTACGTTTTAGAAGAAGCCCCTTGTCGTGTCCTGCTGTATCGTGAACCGAGGACTTAGGGTGAGATTTGTGAAAATTATTATTATGGGGTGCGGGCGGGTTGGAGCTCAACTGGCGAGCTTGCTTGATGCCGAAGGGCATCAGGTAACTGTGCTGGATATAGATGCACATAGTTTTAGACGTTTGCCGCCCAGCTTTGGAGGTACGGCGCTGGTAGGCGATGGCACTGATGAAGAGATGCTCAGGAAAGCAGGCATTACGGAAGCTGACGCCTTTGTAGCCGTGACTCAGGGCGATAATCGTAACGTTATGGGAGCTCAGATTGCTAAGAACATATTCAATGTTCCAAGAGTAATCTGTCGCATATACGACCCGTTGCGCAAAGATGTATATGAGGCGCTCGGACTCGAGGCCGTCAGTCCCACAACTGTCTTTGCTCAATTGCTGAGAGATAAGCTGTTAACTACGTGAAATAGGTGAAATTGTAGAATGTATATAATTATCATCGGTGGCGGCAGCGTTGGCTACCATCTGTGTAAGGCACTGCTGAAAGAAGGGCACGAGATATTGGTACTGGATAAGGATGCCACCAAATGTGATAATTTCGAGGATGAGCTGGGGAGTGTGTGTGTTAGAGGTGACGGCTGTGAAGTGGCTACGTTGGCCGAGGCCGGAGCATCCAGGGCTGAAGTTTTTATAGCAGCTACCGATGGGGATGAGGACAACCTTGTAGCCTGCCAGATAGCTAAATATAAATTCGGTGTGCCCAGGACCATCGCTCGAGTTAACGACCCTAAAAACGAAGAAATCTTCAGGAAGCTGGGTGTTGACTGTCCTATCAGTGTTACAAACCTCATTCTGGAGCATATCGAAGAGAAAATACCTACCCATCCGTTAATTCACCTTCTGACTATGGGGGAGGAGAAGATGGAGATAGTTGAGGTAAAAATACTGGATGGATCAAAATCCGTGGGCAAGTCGGTTAAAGAGCTGTCATTACCTCTAGATTCTATTTTAGCTCTGCTAATACGCAATGGGCAAAAACCTCAGGTGCCCACAGCCGATACCGTACTGGAGGTTCATGACCGTATCTTCGCTTTGACAACTACAGACAGCGAAGAAGTCCTGCAAAAGAAATTGACTGGCAGCTAGCCTTGACATGGGGTGGCGGAGTGATTAAGGTTGCTTTTCAGGGAGAGAGGGGAGCATTCAGCGAGGATGCAGTAATTACCTTCTTTGGCGATGCCGAACTTTTCCCTGGTAGATACATAGCCGATGTTTTTGAAGCTGTACTTGGGAATGATGTGGATTTCGGTGTGGTTCCAGTGGAGAATTCTCAAGCAGGCAGCATTAATGATACCTACGACCTGTTGTTAAGCTATCCCCTGAATATCTTTGGCGAAATTCATCTTCGGATAAGCCATTGCTTGATGGCTTTGCCCGGCGAGACTTTAGATGGAATAAAGGTCATATATTCTCACCCTCAGGCCTTGGCCCAGTGCGAGGAGTTTTTGAGGAAAATCAAGGCTGAAATTGTACCTACTTATGATACTGCTGGCAGCGCCAAGAGGATAAAGGAAGCTGGCCTGAAGGGAAGCGCTGCTGTGGCGAGTAAGCGGGCAGCCCAGATTTACGGCCTGGAGATACTGGCGGAAGGCATCGAGACCAACCCCAATAACTACACCAGATTTTTCGTTATTTCCAAGAAGAAGGCGGAAACTTCGCCAAAAAGTAAAACATCTCTGGTCTTTGGCACCAAGAATCTTCCTGGAGCGTTATATGCTTGTTTGGGAGCTTTTGCCACCAGGGATATAAACCTGACAAAGCTGGAATCAAGGCCCAGCCGAGATAAACCCTGGGAATATATATTCTATGTTGATTTTGAGGGGCACCTGGATGACCCCATTTGTCAGGAAGCTCTGGCTGAGCTTAAGCAGAATACCAATTTCATTAAAATACTCGGCTGCTATCCCCGCGCTGGCAATTAACAGCTAGGCTATGATCCGCAAACCGTCCTTCAACTTCTTATAAGAAGCTGCTAATGCTTCCGATAAGACTTTGGTGTTTGAAATCACTGGCATAAAGTTAGTGTCACCTTGCCATCGGGGCACTACGTGGGTGTGAAGATGGTCATCTAGTCCGGCTCCAGCGACCTTACCCAGGTTCATGCCCGTGTTGAAACCGG
>Ga0315295_10002329_pt1 | contig 16118 bp, 4 predicted proteins | sample YL17G14_0_MG_FD_204453 | JGI IMG/M metagenome (GOLD analysis project Ga0315295, IMG submission 204453) | Sediment microbial communities from Yellowstone Lake, YNP, Wyoming, USA - YL17G14_0 | ecosystem: Environmental > Aquatic > Freshwater > Lake > Sediment | place: USA: Wyoming | collected... | reverse complement strand
GGTGGGATGACCGGTTACCTTTAGGAAGATACGTCCGCCACTTTCGGCCATACGTCCGCCTACCATACCATAAAAACAGGGGCTTACGTCCTCCACCTGGCCACCTTCTGTCCCCTCCTTCAGGTGACAGAAGACGGCAAGCCTCATTGGTACCCCTTAAGGTCGGGATCAGGTTCCCTTTTACCCCCTCCGATGGCCTTGAGCCCTGCCTGGAAGGTGTTTGTATCAATCTTCCCAGCCTCCAGGAGGGCCGTTAGCCTCTCCACAACCTCGACCTTTCCATCGGGCCTCATATGGTTGTTTAGGGCCTTCTTGGCCTCTTCGAGGGTCTCTATTGCTGTTCGACGACCGTATCGCTTGTTGTACTGGCTCGTATCGGTCCATCCCATCGCATTCACGACCACATCGGGCTCCGTGTTGGCCCTGCGATAGGCCAGGGCCCGCATGTGGCGGAACAGATGAGGATAGACCCGAGAGGTGATTCCGGCCTTCTTTGCTGCTCGTTTTATAACGCCGTAGGCCTTTCTCCTGTTCAAGGGCCGTCCGGTCGAGGTCTCGAAGATGTATCGGCAAGGCCTGTTTTTAATTATATATTCCTTGATTGCCTTGGAGGTCTCGTCCGATATTGGCGCGAGGCTTTCGACCTTGTTCTTGGCCAGTTCGCTCCGCAGGATGATATGGTCGCCCCGGAAATCGTCGACTTCGATGTTGCAGATCGCAGAGATCCGACCTCCGGTATCCCAGAGGACCATCATCAGGACCCTTTCGCGCATGTCCTGGGTGGCCTCGAGTATCTTGCGGAACTGTTCGTCGTTTATTTCCTGTATTGGCCTTGACGGTATCGTCGGTATCCGCGAGATGTCACCAATGGTCCGGCCACAGACCTTCATGAACGATTTAATGGCCGCCATCGCCTGGTCCTGTCCGGACCTGGACTTTAATCTGTTCAAATATCTGGCGATATCCTCGTCGGTCAGCGTGTTGGGAGACCGTTTGCCACAGGAGGCTAGCAATCTCCGGATATGTCGTCGGTAGCAGTTCCTTGTCTCAGGGGACTTCGATGCCAGTTGCAGCTCCCATTTCTCCATGACCTGCGTCATGGAGGGGCCTTCCGCCGCCACCCCACCGCCCTTTGTTGCACCGAATATCCCGTCCTCCCCATGGCAGTTGTTCCCGGATATGTGGTCCGAGACATGGTTTTCCTCCGCGTTCTCCTCGGATTGGAGGAGGTCCGTGTTGTCTGCTTCCACGGGCATCACGTCCATGGGTATCCCCCCAGATTAAAATTGCGTATCGCTATCGAGCTCACTTCGCACAAAATCGCATTCGACCACTTGTGGTCGACATTCTTATATTTCCTTGTCCCCCTATACATAACGGATCGCGTCCTGCCCAACAGGGCGAGGTCCAGCTCCGGGGGTGTTAGTAGCATCCTCGGGGCTCTTAGACCTGCTATATTCTTCGTTTTCCTCCAATTGTTAGGGAACTCGAGGTTCTCCGTACTTGAACCTGTTCCCTACCCCTCTTCCGCAGGACGCTGTTTAAGGCCTCAATTAAGAGGTCCAAACGGCCAATATATCTGACCATGACCGCCTTGAATCTCCCTTTCCTTTGACCCGCTCGAATATTACGATAGAAATAGGCATATTCTACTCCGTTAATTTTTTTGATCATTATATACGGTCTAGCCATCTTCGGACCTCTTTTTGACACCTAATATTCTGGTTATAAGTAGTATAAATAGATTTCTCAGAGTGCAGTGAAAGTATTACTACCTATAATTCTTCTATAAGTCAATAAAATAGGTATCTTTATTTACCTTTTTTCGAAATGTTTAAATATAAAAAATGATATACTTGCCTACTATTTAGTTTATCATATTGTGGGGAGTGTTGACATTATGACGAGGTCGACCCTGAGAACATTATTTGCAATCTTTTCGGTGTTAATAATGTGCACGACTGCATTCTTCTCGATGAGCGGGGAAGTATTTGGGCTCATAAATCCCATTCCAGATAATGGAATTGGCTATGGTGATTTGATTGTCGAACCCGGTGATAATCTGGTCTATCAATCTAAATCACTTGAACATGATGGAAATATCATTATTCAGAATACAGGCCGTTTAGTCTTTGATGGGACATATCTTAACATAAAAGCCATTAGCCCAGGAGAGTATAGAATTGAAGTTCAAAGCGGTGGGATTCTAGAAATCATTGGAAATTCCAAAATTGAAGCGACGGATGGCGGAACCTATTCTATATTATTTAATGAAGGATCTATCGGTTTCATTGATAATTCGATTCTAAGGAATCTTGGAGATATCGATGGAAATGGAATAACTATTTATTCTAATGATGTTACGATTTCCTCGTCCCAACTAAATGGAATTGGAACAATTATTAAAACCCAAGGCGCTTCGCCATTGATTATAGGAAATACGATTACTGGAGGAACGACTGGAATTTATTCTAAAGATGCATCAAATCAGATTAATAAAGTCAATTCTAATCTTGATAGTAAATCAGTCTTTATACCTTACGAAGGAGGTGTCAATAAAGATGTCTTTCTTCAAATTCCAAGAAGTGCCAATATTTTAAGTGCATCAATGACCCTAACTGGGGATTCTAAAACAAGTCACTCCATAACTCATACGACAGATTCTGACTTTTTGACTGGCATAGCAAATGATCTTACAATTGCGAATGATAATGTGAGATTATCAAATGTGCGAAATTATCTCATTTATGATAATTTTGATAATGAAGTTGTAGGAAGCAATCCCTCGCAATGGACTGTCACAGATAATGATATAAGGTCATTTGTTGATGTAACGAACACCATTTCTTTTTCGCCGGATAAAAGTGTGTTTTTCAAGGATACAGCAAAAGGCAAAAAACCGATGATGGAACGAACATTTGATCCATCTGGTACCGAAATTGTTGAATTTGTCGCAAGAACAGCACAAGAAAATGAAAAGTTCACAATGCAACTCAAGCATAACAATATCCCCATTGTTCAATTACAATTCAATAATGATGGAATGATACAATACAAGGAGAATGCATGGATTTCAATAATGCCATATCAAAAAGAAACGTGGTACAATTTCAAAATAGTTCTTACCCAGCCGGACGGGACATTCAGTCTCTTTATCGATGAGAATCAATATCCTTCGACCACATTGAGATTGGATAATGTCCCACTTATGGACCATGCTAGAATACCAAATACGATAATATTCGGATCCAGCCTTGGGGCAAGGTCCAAATTAACTGGTGCCTGGATAGATGATGTACATGTGTATCGAGACGAATTCATGCCATCCGGTTCATTAGAATCAACAACTCTGACAAATTCAGGCCAGAATATCAAATCTGTGATTGTCAATTGGAATGCGGAGATGAATGGCCAATATTTAACGGTCAAAGTCAGTAATGATGATGGTTTGAATTATTACGAGGTTCAGAATGGTATTGAATATAATTTCCCAGAATATTCCAACCAACTTAGATATCTAATCGAATTGTCGACATCAAATCCGATAATAAGCCCTATATTGCATGATATAACAATAGCCTATCAAGTGGAGAGAATACCCTCATCACCTCAATTGGATATCGGCGATGATGGTGATTCCGAATTTATCCTAAATGGAGATCTCGATGGGAGTGTTGTTCTTACTGGCCAATCGATTGTGGACGAACTCAATCAACATATCATGGAATCAGAAGGAAGCACGGCAATAATCCCATTGGTCCTCTCTGCCTATAGTGATATCGAACTAACAATATCTAATGTGAATATTATTTTCACCCCAATCGCAATTACAAATAATATTATCAATAAATGTAATCTGGGCTTACAAGTCGAGACTTCCTCGATGCAATTGATTAAAAATATAATCCAAGACAATTATTTCGGGATCGAGGTTAAGGATTCAAATATAGATCTCGAAGATTCGATAATTTCAAATAATTCTTTTAATGACATCACCGGTGAATTTAATTCACATATTACATTGATAAACACAAAATTCGGAAAATCACATGTAACTATTTTAGATACATCCGAACTCACAGTTTATTGGCATCTTGATATTTTACTCCTTGACCAATTGAATAAACCGGCATCGGGCATGGAAATATTTATTTCTGACAATCAAAATAATTTAATTTATTCGAAGACCAGCGATATCAATGGTCGAATCCCAGAATTGACATTGGAAGAATATAAACAGGATTCTACTGGGAAGATCTTCATTTCCCCATATTTTATAGAAACAAATTCAATCGAACCTCCTCAAAGCAATGTACGCCTTGCGCTTGAAAGTACAAAATTTATTACAATTCATATCGGAGGAGATTCCGATTTCGATGGGTTATCTGATGATCAGGAGCATATTCAGAATATATGGTCCGTAGAAGCAGAAGACATTTCTGGAGATGTACTCGATCTGAAAATCGATCCTGCGGCAAGTGGAGGATTGTCTCTATCAGGGATGGATAACATACTTGATAGTACAATCTTTTCAAATATTCCTGCTGGGACTTATAGACTCTATATCAAAGCTTCCGAAGCCAGTGATAGCAAAATGTTGTCATATACAATATTTGATAAAAATGATAATTCACTCATTTCATGGAATGGTCCTCTTTCGAAAGATACATTATATCATTGGTATCCTTCCAAAGAATTTTCTTTTGTCGAATCAAATGATATTGGAATTAGAATTGCAGGAGAAATAAATAGACAGATATCCATCGATAAATTTATTTTAGTCCAATATAAAACAGGAAATGGAGAACCCACCGGTATTAAACAAGGTCAACTAACAGATCCTTTCGACCCCGATACCGATGATGATGGAGCACTTGATGGACGAGAGGTCCGTCAAGATACTTATTGGTTCGAAGCCGAAGATTATAATCCTCCCGAAATCGCCACAGATGCGGACGCAAATGGTGGCCAGGCCGCAAGATTGTATAATGGGGAAACCATTACAATCGATGGGACCACTCCAGCTGATGGCGCCAATGCATATTTAGTCAATTCTAAAATCGAAGGCACACCTCAAGGAATAAAGACCATTTATTCAAAATCCAATTCTGATCTCAGGAGTGTATCTTGGAAAACTAATGGCGATGGTGGACTTGCCGTTGGTAAAAATGGGTTGGTCGTTGAATTCAATTCGGATCTTTCGGATTTCAATGAATTGACTACCAATGAATGGAAAGATACAACCTTCGTCGGTGGATTGATAGTTCCCGCCAATTCTCTAATCGCAGGAGACGACTTGTCCCTTTCTCAAGTTCAAGATGTTCATTTCAAGACAAGTACAGCAGATTTCATGGACCCGGATTTCGTCCTGGGTCCGGGAATATCTTTAGATGCAAGTATTGCCGATCCACCAGGAGGCGGTACTGGCGCTTTTATATTGCTACCAGGGATGCCGACCGCGGATGTGACATCTCCTATTTACGATCTCGGTCTCAAACCAACCTCATTCAATGAAGTCTATTGGTATAAGGATTTGCCGACACAAACAAGCCTGACCTTTAATTTCCGTTCGGGAGATTCAAAAGAGGATATAGCCTCAGCGGTTTGGCAGATATTACCCAATGAGAATCCATCAACCACTAATTATAGGGCATTTAATCATCAAGGGATCGGCGCATCGCATCGCTATATTCAATGGCAAGTTTGTCTTGTTCGATTGAATCCAATGACGAACACCAATACACCGATTTTATTCGCCGTCGGAATTATATATTCTCATTATCCTGTCGGATTGACTGGATCTTATAAATCGCCAATTCTCTCAATTCCCGACGGGATTAAATCTGTCAGGGTTGATTTTAGCACCGATATAAATGATGGCACCATTAAGACCTGGATCTCCAATGACAATATCAATTTCATACAAGCATCAAATGGAGATAATATCAATTTCCTTACAATTGGGAATAAATTAATCTATATGATTGAAATATCGACATTTAATCCAGAGATTACCCCGGTATTTCATGATATCTCATTTAAATGTAATGTGGCTATCACATATTATGATGTTGCATGGAAACCTGATAATACCGAGGCTCTCATTGTAGGCGAGAATGGGGTTCTATTGTCCTATAATCCGGGCACATCCACCTTTACGCATTATAGAATTCTGGATGTTTTCGGTAATCCTGTTATACTACGTGGAGTGGCCTGGCCATCATCGGGTACCTATGCCGTTGCAGTAGGATCTGGAGGAACAATAGTCCGGTATCTATCAATAGCTGGTGGAGGCGGATTGGTCAATTCAATACATGTTTCTCGTCTCGAATATGCGGAATTCCGGGATGTGGATTGGAGACCTGACGATTCATATTCCTTGATAGTTGGTACTCAGGGCAGCATTCTTACTTATTATTATGATATGGTGACCGCGACCGATCATACGACTATAATATCCCTTGCAGGTCCAGATCTGAACGGGGTTGATTGGTCACCGGATAAGGATCCCAATACTGTTGCATATGATGGAGATGCCTATATCGTTGGAATTGATGGTACATTGATAGAATTTAGACCCTCCACCGGAACCATCGTACCAATATTAACAAACACAAATGTAATATTTTGGGACATTGAATGGAATAAAATTAATAACTATGCTCTTATCGTAGGCTATCCCTTATCGTTAGATGCTGCAGATACTTCTACGATCTTCCGGCTCGATTTCCAGGATTACTTGGTCCTTCTGGATAATGTCAATGGCGGTTATGGAATCGACTGGAAATCCGATGGTTCGCAAGCATTGATCGTGGGTCATGATATTGTAGGCGATAGTGGTGCCATTCAACAATTCATACCCTATCCTGAACTTCAAATCTCGATTTTGGTGAATGGGAATGTGATATCAGAAAATTCCTTTTTCTTGAATAATCTCTTCCGATGGTACACAACTGACGAGATTGATATTTCAGGAGATCAGCCCACCGTCCAGATCAAAGCAATAATATCTGCTCTTGATGCTGATGTAAAGGTCCTTGTTGATAATATTGGGGTCACTCGTCAAAGAAAGCCTGCAGGTATTCTCTGGTCATCTCCCGCAGGACCAGCCATAGATTCATCATCGCCAGCGATACATAATGGATATATTATCATAGGTTCAACGAATGGTATGATTTATGCTTTCAATGCAACAAGGGGCAGTTTAGAATGGAGTTACCAGACAAATGGTGCTATATATTCGTCACCAATGATCTTTTCCAATATCGTCTATATAGGTTCAGATGATGGAAATTTATATGCATTGGATCTCGATGGACAACAAGATGGAAACGATGGAGTCACAACCGAAAGCCCAGCGAATATAGCAGCGAATGGTGATTTATTATGGAGTTATCAAACCGGTGGCGCCATTAAATCATCTCCAGCCATTTATAAAGATATGATATTTATAGGATCGAACGATAACTATCTTTATGTATTGGACGCGACACCATCTGATGGGGTGGATGAAGGCATTCAAGATGCACCGAACTCTATATTTGATTTACTTTGGTACTATAATACCAATGAAGAGATTACCTCGTCGCCGGTTGTGGAGAATAATACTCTCATAATTACAACCAATCCATTATTTGTACAAGTCGATTCGAATGGAAATGAAGTTATTCTGAAGCATGTATTCGCCCTCGAGGCCAATCCCTTTGATGGTACGGATGAGGGCTATCCTGATGGAAATGTTGAAGATTCGGGACAATACGATCTAATCTGGTATTTCAAATCAACATCAATTCCCTCTTCTCCAGCAATGGCCGATGGGATTGTGTTTGTAGGAGATAATAGCGGGAATCTATTCGCATTGCCTCGGGAAGATCCGAATAATGACGGTGAAATTATTAGTTCTGAGATTCTTTGGCAGAAGAAATTGGAATCACCATTGATATCATCACCAATCGTGGCGAAAAATAAAATTGTCATAGGTGCGGGTGATTCCGTATATGCCATAGACGAGGAAACCGGGGCTATCGATTGGAAATATTTAGCTGATGATTCGATTATTTCTTCGCCAGCTGTTGCGGGAAATATTGTAATCATTGGTTCTATTGACAAATATCTTTATGCTCTTGACCTAGACGGGAAGACAAATGGTAATCAAGGCGACAAAGAGAATGATGCTTCCTCTATAGCAGACCTTCTCTGGAAATACAATGTCAATGAACAAATGGATTCCTCACCAATACTTGCCGACATTAATGGTGACGGTCATATCGAAATTGTTATTGGCACCTCATCAGGAAATGTAAAGGCATTCGATGGTGCAGGCAGCACCGTTCCCTGGGCTGAGCCCTGGCCATGCTATAGGCTCAATCCCGCGCATACTGGTTCGGCTCAACGCCAGGTTTTGTTCTATCCGACAGACCCCATGAATTTAGATACCGATTCGGATCAAATACCCGATGGTTATGAATTCGATAGCTATCTATTGTCTGATCGGATTGAACTGGAAGATTACGTTCGTGCAAGAAATTCACAGGATTTCCAGACAACAGAGACATTGACCGCTTCGAAGATAACGAATATTATGAATCCATACGTAGGCTTGGAATTCCAAACATCAGAACCTGGTATTTATCTTTTAACACTTACAGGCACGACTATCGCCAAAATGGGCGGTATGGACCAAGATGAAGTGCTTACTTATGAAGAATTGAACAATATCATCCTATTTTCTGCAAAGGTCGCAGTACGAAGAGAAATCGGGACCTTGATCTTACCTGATATTCCACCTATAAAGGAAGAACGTTTCTTCCATTTCATTTATGTCGAGCAGAATAAAGGGACCTCCGAATTCGATGTGAGCAAATATTGGCAATACAGTGGTACTTTCGAATTGGGACAAGGTCGGCATTTCATCGATATCTCAGTCAATACCAGTTCCATGACAATCTTGCCCGCAAGGGTTCTCGTATTATCTTTATCCATGAATTACTTGACGATTGAGCGGCTTGAACGCCAAGTCCTCAATCCAGATATTGACAAGGATTCATTGAAAGATGGTGAGGAAATAGCTTTTGGGGCCGCTCCTCTCAATCCTGATGCGGATAAGGATGGCTTAAGTGATCCTTTGGAAAAATTCTATGGCACGAATCCTCTGTATAGGGATACTGATTTCGATGGATTAAGGGATAGAATCGAGCTCGGATTATCCGGTCCTTCTGACCGGTTCACGATCTGGGATACTGCTCCATCTCAGTCCTCAGCCTTTGAACGCAATGCTCGAGGTTTGGGAAACAATCCCAACCAGAAAATCAGCAATTCGGATGGAGATAAAGGCCGAATGAAGACAGATCCATTGAATAAAGATAGTGATAATGATGGATTACCAGACGGAGCAATCGATGATTGGAGCTTCGATTTCCAGAAGGATACCTGGGGAGAATATAATACGGGAACGAATTGTAAACCTGATTTCTGGGAAGGAGAGGACAGGAACCTCGATGGAAGCACAGACCTGGGCAATTGGAATAACGGGCTAGGGCCAGGTGAGACCGACCCAACGATTAGTGATTCCGATGGAGACGACCTACCAGATTCTTGGGAAGGCTGGTATTTATTGGACCCACTGGATCCACTCGGTATTAATGGTAAATTTGGAGATAAGGATATTTATAAGACATTCACATCGCCGTGGGCCGTACAACCTGGCGATATTGGTGGCCCTGGCCCCGATGGTTTAACAAATTATAATGAATACATTGCGGGGACAATGCCCATTGTTGCCGATACTGACCAGGATTTTGCGCTCGATGGCCAGGAGGTCCAAGGTGTAATCTTCAGAACGAATGTGCCCAATGGTGGGTGGAGTATTGATAATTATGGAACCATCAATGCAAAAGGAGATTATGAATGGGTCTGGTTCAATGGCCAAGAATATGGATATTCTGGAACAAAGGATGTAATAATTCCAGATGTTCCTGGCCGTCTTGGAATTCAATTAGAAAGAGACCAGATCAAGAATATCGCGGTCATACGAGTGTTTGGACAAAAGGACTTCATATATCACGACGGTGGAACTAATGAAGTGCTAGTGGCACATTTTAATCCGATTAATGGAAAATACGGTTGGTCAGCAAAGGTCTATTCCCATCCATTGTCCCAAAATAAAGCACCAAATAATTTCGTTCCAATGGTGGAATATCGAAAAATGGAGGTCTATACACTTGATCCCAGAAGTCCGAATTCGGATGGATACTTTACAGACATTGGCATTTTCTATTATCCAGAAGATAGAGATGGGCTTGAACCTCAATTCAATGTTGATAGCGACGGAGATGGCGTTGCGAATGCTCGTGATATCGATTCAGACAACGACTTGATACAGGACAGACACGAAGCAACTGCCAGACCAGGCGGTTTCAGCAGAGACACAGATAATGATGGAAAGCCAGATATTCTGGACACGGACTCCGATTCTGATGGTGTTACAGATACTGTCGAATTCTTTGAATCGGGGCAACTCAAAGGTGGGCCCTCATTCTCATTTGGAATGATGGCATATAGTTACGATGTGGACAATGACGGATTACTGGATTGGTTAAGCCTAACTGTCGCGCCCGATTCTGCTCAAGCTGTATTATTCGATTCAACATCTATGGTAAAAAATGTAAATGCCGACGGAACAGTTACATTTTTGGGTGAAGCAAATTTGGGATCAAATAATCTCAATCCAGACACGGATAATGATGGCCTATGGGATGGTAATGATCGATCATTGCAGGGTAACCCATATTGGCCAGGCCATCATGCGGGGGAAGTTACTGCGGGTACCGATCGATTGAATCCCGATTATGATTATGACGGCGTGTCGGATGGTAATGAATACCTAGGTTGGACCTATTACATCACAGATATGGATGGAAATAGGAGTGCCAAACATGGTTCATCTAATCCGAATAATTGGCAGACACCCGGGCCAAGAGCAGATAGCGACCTTGATGGGATACCAGATAACATAGAGTTTGGTCATACCGACGGATATAACAAAGATTCTGATGGCGACGGTATCAATGATGGCGATGAAGATAAAAATCACGATGGGAAATTTGACCCTGAAACAGAGACAGATCCCACTGCCGTGGACACAGATAAGGACCATCTACCTGATGGCTGGATCGATTTCAATGAGAATCAAATTGCAGAGCTAGGGGAATATGAGGACGTAAATTGTGATGGTTGGTATGAAATTGGTGAGACCAATCCTAAGACGGCGGATACGGACGGTGATTCGGTTAATGACGGTTTAGAGACGAGGGTCGTACGGTTCAGGACGAATGCGATTGATGGAGACTATAATGAAAATGGTGTCTGGATCGTTATAGATGTCGGTGAGACCAAATCAATAGTCATGTGGTATAGCAAAGACGAAGATGTTCCGGGTACCGCCATTCTCGCCGATTTCAAATCTCCCGAAGGCAATGCACTCTATTATAAATCCGATAAAGCCTGGGTCAAAGATGATGGGGGGCAATATGCATTATTTGACAAAAAACTCGTTGCTCCACACGGCGAAGTTCCTGTGACCACAATTTATTCGACGCAAGCTTTCTTTAATAGAGAAGTAGGGGTCCAACTCAGCGATCCATTGAATAAAAATTCGGATAATGATCAATTGGACGATGGCCAGGAAATATATCAAATGATGGATATTAATCATACATCTCTCAAATTCTTGGACCCCGACGGTGATGGCAAGACAACACCTATGGATTCAGATGCGGACGGAGATGGAATTCATGACGAGTTGGACATTATTGAGATTATCATTGTAAATAATGAGAATGTAGAACAACCAACTTGGTATATTGATACTGATGGTGATAGCAAACCAAATGCATTGGATTCTGATTCTGATAACGATGGTACACCCGATGGTCAAGATGTGAACCCACTTGGCAATGATATGGATCATGACGGTCTTGAAGATTATCAAGAAGATGTAGATAAAGATCGAATAGTTGATGTCGGTGAAACGAATTTCAACGATCCAGATAGTGATCATGACGGCATTAAAGATGGAGATGAAAAAGGATGGAATACTGATTTAGACGGCGATGGTCTAATCAATGCCTTGGATCCCGACAGTGATGGGGATGGATTATTAGATGGTGCAAATCAGACTATTACATCTGATAAGACGAATTATAAGATATTTGCAGATGAGAATGTCTATTATATTCAATTGGATGAGACTACACGGTTATTCGTCGGTGAACACGGTTATGGAACTGATCCATATAATCCGGATACCGATTTGGATGGATTATGGGATGGATATACTCCGACAGGGAACCCACCGTATACTGGAGACGTCATAATAGGTTTCCAGACAGTCTATATAGAAAATGGAAAAGTCTTGACTCCGAATGAAAATCTCGACCTGACTGATTATTATTTTAAGATACATGGAGAATTGACCACAAAAACCTGTGCTACGAAATCGGATACAGACGGGGATGGAATTTCTGATGGTGCAGAGATTAACGGCTATTATTTATATGACTATGTCTGGCCAAAAGATCATTTCAAAGGCCAAGAAGGGGAACCTGGAATCGGAGCTTCAAATTTGCCGTTGGACAATGCTCTTTTCGTTCTAGAACCCAATGGATATATCGAAGTACCAATTATCCCCGAGCCTGCGGTTGCCGGAATGAAATATTATGCAATTCAGTTCACCGCTTCGGCGTGTTGCGCGTATAATCTGGCGCCTACATCGACATTTGAAGTTAAAGCCTATGATAAAAATGATAATGAATTAGCTTCTTTCTCGAAGACAATCTCCCTTACATTCAGGAATATTGAACAAAATGAATATCCATACCAAGGTTTCGATACAAATAATGATAATCGGATGGATACATTCTATTATCATGCCAATTTGTATTTGGGATCCACCGATGAAGAGACCATTTTAAAGATATCCAATATCGGCGGTTCAGATAAAATAGCGATCTATGGGCCTATCATGATCTTGAGACAGGGATTGAATCCTTTATCAAAGGACACAGATTCTGATCACATTAATGATAATATCGAACTTCAAAAGAATCCAATGACCAGTCCAATCAATCCAGATACGGACCATGATTATATTACAGATTCCAACGATAAATCTCCAGTTGAATACGATATCGATAATGATGGTCTAGGTTGGCCTTTGGAAATCCATTACGGGACAGATCCTCTAAATTTTGACTCAGATTATGATTATTTATTAGATGGAGAGGAGATTCATACTGGTACAAAGCCATTAGTTGCAGATTCGGATGGAGATACGATACCTGATGGAGTTGAACTGGGAAGAGGAGGATATACGCAAAAGACATCCTTAATAACGACACGTAATGATCTTTGTCATTTTCTTGCTGCCATGGTTCCACCGGATGATAAGCAGAATAAGATTTGTGGTATCCCATTGGTACTGGTACTAGCTGGTCATGAGAACCTTAGAATGGAATGGGCTAAACCATATATCACATCATATGTTGTGACAAGTGACCCATTATTACCAAATACAGATTACGATGGATTGAACGATTTACAGGAACTTCAACAAGGTACTGATCCTAATATTCAAGACTCGGATGGTGATGGATGGATCGATGGTCCTGAAGAAAGCGCCATAGTCAATAATGAGGGCCCTGAAATTTCAGTCTCATTCTTTAAATCAGCAGGATCAAATACTGTCAAAATTTCCGTCGTTGTATGGAGTTATAAAAACGTCGATTCGGTTGAACTTTGGAAATCACCATATGATGATGGTACGTTATTAGATTATAGATATTGGCAGAATTTACATCGAGTCACGTTTGATTATGATTATATTCTGACGACGGCAGAGAAATTGAGAGGGCCAACATTTGATGTTTATTCTACGGATACAAAAGGATTTGAACGACTCGATTCCTTCAAATATTCTGGTGGTGCCTTCGATCAAATTGAGAATTATATTTCGAAAGCCGACGCGCTAACCTTTGGTCCAATCAAAGGTGGAGGAGATGCTGGAGGTCTTACTGCATGGGATGATATGTTATCTGGAACTGTTGATTTCATAGAAAAAATTGGTTCCGGAAAGAATCTCGAGGCGATCGAAAAACTTGGTAATATGTTCCAGACTAAAGGATTGGGCGCATTTCAGAGTATGGCAGATGGTGTTTCATCAGTTCAAGAAAATCAGAACCCCTTCAAGGATGGTTCCACAGATAGCGCATATCCAAGATGTCTTGTCTGTAAGGGATTAACTGAAAATCAGGCACACGATCAATTTGCTTATTCTTGGTATGCTGGTTACATAATTGGGATGATTGCCACATTCATGGTAACTGCTGAATCTGGCGGAGAATCTATTTTTGGGTCCACAGGCGCGACAGTGAAAGCTTCAACTGCTATAGCAGGATTTGAAGCCGCATCTGAGAATTTAGTCACTGCAAAAGATATTTCCACACAAGCAGCTAGTTGGTCTGCAAAAGTGACAGCTTTTGCCAGAAATAATATGGGACGATTGATAATGCTGTCATTGATGGTAGGGACTTCAATTACATTGAAATTGATATGGCCAAATATTTTCGAGAATGGTTTTACAGCAATATTTGGTGCGGTTTTTATTGTCGAAATGGCAATAAATATTAAAGATATTGTAAAAAATGCTGAAGAAATATTACTTAATATGATTAGACTTTGTATAAAAAGTCCAAAAATGATTTTCTCGATGGAAAAGATTGGTAATTTATTCAAACAGTTTCAATTAAGTGAAGACGAGCGTCTTTCATTCTGGAAATATGCCGATACTGTTATGGATCTAGAAAAAGGAGAACCTAGTGAATTGGTAAAATTGATTAAAAGTTATAAAATAAAGGGAAATATTTTAGATCCCGAAATACCAAATCAGGAATATAAATTAGTCCGATTTGTTAAATTTAATAAATTACAAAATCCATTAATAATAAATGGAGAAAAATTTACAGATATGGCTCCATTACTTGAAGGATCTGAAGCTAGAAGATTTGGTTGGGAGCATGTTGAATATGTCCATATTGATGGAAATCGGATGAGAGTTGGTGATACTCGATTTCCAACATCCTATACCAAACCCCAAATAAAAAACATGATTGAGGAAGGATTATTCGATGAAAATACAATACCCGATAGAAGTGATAGTCAAGCCTATTGGATTTTCCCAGATAGGTATGGTTATTCTGATATTTCTGCTGTTAAAGTGATTATAAATGATGACGTGGGAATTACAACTTTTTATCCAGAAAAAGGTTGCGGTGGATTAATTTATGATGGTCAGAATTGGGTTCCAAATGTTCCCTGACATAGAATGAAAAGGTGACATATTATGAAATTTATAATAAAAATAGAGAAAATAATTGAACCTTCAATTCTTGGTGGAATAATTATAGAGATGGATGGGAAAATATTAACTGGTAAAAAAGAGAATCCGAACGAGTTAGTATATAACGAAGAATTACTTCACTTATTCGTTCCTGCTCTATTAGAAAAAATACCTAAAATCCTTTTCGATAATGAAGAAATAATAGAGAGATATTATGATTATCCTGGTGGAATTATTATTTATCATCCTAAAAATAGCTCTGAAATAGGTATTCAAGTAGGATATCCCGATCACAGTAAATTTTATGATGGGGAAGCCAAGATTTATTATGCAAATCGTGGTGAGGTTGTAAAACAAATATTAGATGCGACAAATGATTTTTTAAATCAAATTAAAACATTTTTAAATAGCGAACCGTGGATTAGCAGATTAATCAATAAATTGATTCCTTTAATAAACGAAGGAAATAGTCAATTAGCTAAATATAATAATTCAAAAAAAAATAAAATAGAACAAGAGTAATATAAATAATACCCTTGAAAATGGGTTGGACGGGATAGAACTCTAAATGGCATTACGTCCCCTGTTTTTAGGCATTATGTCCCTTCGCCCACGACACGGAAAGGGGCTTACGTCCTCCACCTGGCCACCTTACAGGACGTAAACACAGGTGGTAAACCGGGATTTTGCCATTTTTCGATGAATTTTAGCCCTCGCCGTTCCA
>Ga0315295_10002328_pt1 | contig 16121 bp, 10 predicted proteins | sample YL17G14_0_MG_FD_204453 | JGI IMG/M metagenome (GOLD analysis project Ga0315295, IMG submission 204453) | Sediment microbial communities from Yellowstone Lake, YNP, Wyoming, USA - YL17G14_0 | ecosystem: Environmental > Aquatic > Freshwater > Lake > Sediment | place: USA: Wyoming | collected... | reverse complement strand
ATAAAACCGGGTGAAAAGAAAGAGGTAATGGATATATTGTTAGATACAGAAAAAAAATACACATTATTGAACAGGGGAATTTCGTGTTCATATCAGCCGGGTTCGGTGTTCAAATTGGTTGTTGCCTCCGCTGCCTTAGAAACGCATAAATTCACGAATGATAAAAGATTAGGTTGTTACGGCGTTTTTTTACTTGGAAACAACGTATGGAGGTGCTGGAAAGAGGGCGGCCACGGCGAGCAAATTATCGAAGAAGGCATAAAGAATTCCTGCAACGTATTTTTTTATCAGCTTGGCTTAAAGGCGGGTGTAGATGACATATCGGGTTTCGCGAGTAGATTCGGATTGGATTCTTTGAGCGGCATAGATCTGCCGGGTGAAATAGCAGGCACGGTGCCCGGACGCCAGTGGAAAAAAACGATGTTTAAGGATTCCTGGTACGCCGGCGATACGGTAAATTTTTCCATAGGCCAGGGTTACTTGTTGGTAACGCCTATGGGAATTTTAAGGATGACTTCGGTTTTCGCTAACGGCGGTTATTTAGTGACGCCTTACATCGTTGACAAAATCGAAGATGTTAAAACCGCCCAAACAAAATCGGAAAAAATTGATCTATCAAAAGAAACTATAGATATTGTGAGAAAAGGTATATATAGGGTAATCAATGATCCGGGAGGCACGGGTTCCAGAGCAAAATTAAATTCTATAGTAGTCGCGGGAAAAACCGGTACTGCGCAGAATCCCGCAGGCGAAGCGCATGCTTGGTTTAGCGGATTCGCGCCTTATGAAAATCCAAAAATTTGTGTGACGATTTTTCTTGAGCATGGCGTCAGCGGAGGTTATAAAGCATGCCCTTTAATGAAAAAGATTGTATTGAAATGCTGGGAATTAGGTTTGATTTCAAATGATTGAGCCGAGAACTCGCTGAACCAACGCGAAACCGGACGCTGAACAACGCGGAATCAGGGTCTTATCATCGGGCGTTCCGCGTAGTTCTGCGTTAAGTTCCGCGTCGCTTCCGCGATTAAGAAAGAAGCGTGCAATAAGGTGGGAACCTACACAAATGATTAGGGATAGAAAGATTTATTCAAAACATATCGATTCCGTAATAATAATATGCGTTACAATCATATTTTTTATAGGCTTATTATTTTTATACAGCGCCTCATACAGCCTTTCCGAGCAGACATCCAAAAGTTTTGTATTAAGGCAGATTATGTGGATGATTGTATCTGTTTTTTTTGTGATGATAATTCTGGCGATAGATTATCAGAGATTAATCGATTTTTCATATGTCTTTTACGTTATAAATTTAGCGTTGCTTGTGATGGTGCTTTTTATAGGATCTAGAAGGTATGGTGCCGTAAGATGGATTAGTTTCGCAGGTATAAGCTTCCAGCCGTCGGAATTCATAAAAATTAGTTTTATCCTGGCACTTGCGTCGTATTTGGGTTATAAAAAAGACACGCGCAATAATGTCGGAGGAATTTTTGTTCCGCTATTAATCATGCTTCCGGCGTTTGCCCTCATTGTAATAGAACCCGATCTCGGAACGGCGCTTATTCTTGTGCCGATACTTTTAGCGATGATATTTGTTGCAGGGGTCAATCTAAAGCCGATAATATTTTTTATTTCGTCGGGAGTCTTGTGCGCGCCGATATTCTGGAATTTTTTAAAGGGTTATCAGAAAAAACGGTTGCTAGTTTTTATAAAACCGGATCTCGACCCTCTTGGGGCAGGCTACACAATTATTCAGTCCAAAATAGCAGTAGGTTCAGGGCAGATTTTCGGAAAGGGGTGGCTTTCAGGGACTCAGAATCAATTGAATTTTTTACCGGAACGCCATACAGATTTTATATTTTCCGTTGTGGGAGAAGAATGGGGGTTTATAGGCAGTGCTATATTAATACTTCTTTATTTTACGATTATTTATCGAGGCATAAGGATAATTTCTGAAACATCCGATTTTTACGGTAAAACGGTAGCGACGGGCATAGTTGCGTTATTCGCGTTTCAAGTTGTTGTAAACATTGGGATGACCATAGGATTGCTGCCCGTAGTCGGATTGACCCTTCCTTTCATAAGTTACGGCGGTTCAAGTCTTATTTCTTTCATGATAGCCATTGGAGTTCTTCTTAATATAGGCATGCGTCGTCCGTTATTCTAATGTTTCGTTGCATATCTTTTATCAAAGCACAGATGATCACAGATCGCATGGCATACGGTTCTCTTTCACAGATGATCACAGATGATTCGTTATACGGTTTCGGTTTGGGTTTCGGCTACGTATCGTTAGTCGTGAATCGGTATCGTCTATCGTATTAAAGACGACTTACGAAACCGATATACGAAACCGATACGCAACCGAAACCGGCAAACGAAACCGAGAAAATTAATTATCTGCGGTCATCTGTGAAAAACTATTGTTTAACATCCCTGCCTGCCGACAAGGCCTGCCTACCGGCAGGCAGGCAATCTGCGATAATCTGTGCATAAAAAAAAATTAATGAAACCATTCAAATGATGGAATTAGAAAAATTACTCGAAGACATTCAAAAACCGGGACGGTACATCGGCGGGGAATTTAACAGTATTAAAAAAGACTGGGATAAAACCGAAGTTAAATTCTGCATATCGTATCCCGATGTGTATGAAGTGGGCATGAGCAATCTCGGCATAAGAATATTGTATCATCTTATTAATGAAGCGGCATACGCGTTATGCGAAAGGGTTTTCGCGCCCTGGCCTGATTTCGAAGATAAGCTGCGAAAAAACAATTATTCGTTATTCAGCACAGAATCACGGAAACCACTAAAAGAATTTGATATTTTAGGATTTTCATTGGGATATGAACTGACATACGCGAACTTTATAAACATGATTGATTTAAGCGGCATACCTATATTATCGGAGAAGAGAAGCGAATTACCCTTAATCGTAGCCGGAGGCCCATGCGTTTTTAATCCCGCGCCACTAAAATATTTCGTAGATATTTTTTTTATCGGAGAGTCGGAAGAGTTGATAATGGAATTTTTGGATTTATTCAGAGAACTTAAAAGAAAGAATTTTAAAAAACACGAAATGCTGGAAGCCCTGAAAGACATCAACGGCCTATACATACCGGCTGTTCACGACGAATTGATAAAACAAAATAATCTTAAAATACAAAAAAGGATTATAAATGATTTTGAAAACGTTTATTACCCTACCAATTTTATAGTGCCGTTTATAAAGATAGTTCACGATAGGGCGGCGATAGAAATTATGAGGGGGTGCCCGAACTTATGCGGTTTTTGTCAGGCAAAAAATTTATACAGGCCCTTCCGTTATAAAACCAAAAATAGAATTGTGGAATTGGCTTGCGAATCGCTAAAAAAAACAGGTTACGAAGAGGTGTCTTTTCTGTCCTTGTCGAGCTCGAGCCATCCGCAAATTTTAAGCATAATAGATAATTTTTCTAAAAGGATAAATAGTAAGGATGTCAAAATAACCGTTCCGTCTTTAAGGATAGAGGATCTTGCGGTATCATTGCCGGCTGTATTGGCAAAAAATAAAAAAACGGGATTAACGTTTGCGCCCGAATCAGGCGCCGGGAGATTAAGAAATATAATAAATAAAAAAATCGACATAAACAAGCTTTATGCTGCGGCAAAAGAGGCTTTCAGGAACGGCTGGAGAAGCATAAAGCTTTATTTTATGATAGGCATTCCGGGGGAATCATTGGGTGATTTGACGGCTATCAGGGATATAGCTTATGAATTGTCTGATATGAAAAAGGAAATTGACAAAAAAAGCGCAGAGATAACTTTAAGCATTGCCAATTTTATACCGAAGCCGCATACGGCTTTTCAGTGGTTCGGCATGGATAAAAGGGATATATTAATAGAAAAACAAAATTATCTAAGGAGTATAATAAATAAAAAAAATATCACAGTGGATTTTCATGATGTAAATCTTTCGTTGTTGGAATCCGCGCTATCAAGGGGATGTAGAGATACCGGTCATGCCATATGCGCCGCATGGAAGATGGGTGCAAAGTTTGACGGTTGGCGCGAGTTTTTTAACTTTGAAATATGGAAAAAGGCATTTGAAAGCATAAACCATACGCTTGAATACTGCGCTACAAAAAGATTTGGGTTTGAGGAAGACCTTCCGTGGGAATTTATAGATACAGGAATTTCAAAAAAATATTTATTAGATGAGGCGAAAAAAATATCGCAAAGTATATAAATCTCTTTAGCATTTCCGGCTTGAAAGCCCGGGTATTTTCGTACGCGTGGTAAGGTATAGTGCTTTTAAGTATATATTAATTTTTAGCCTTAGCGCGGTTTGATTTTTTAATATATTTCAAGTATACTAATTCATAATTAGATTAATATATTTGAGCTTATCAGTCTTATTATAGGGGGAGGGTGGCAAATGAAGGGTTTTTTCAGGAAATTATTTTTAGCACCTCAGGGTTTAAGATATAAATTAATGATTGCTTTCGCGCTTATGTCCATAATACCGCTTTTGGTATTGACGTACTTTGTGAATTCTTATATCGCGACTAAGGATAGCATGTTTCTCGCGCATATAAGCGTAGCTGTAATTCTTTCAGTTATTATTGCATGGCTAGGCCTCTTATCGGCAAAAAGGATAATAGAACCCATAATAGACATGTCTATAGAAGCTAGGATGATAGCCCAGGGGGACTTAGAAAAGAAAATTAACATTGCCCACGGGGACGAAATCGGAGCGTTGGGCGAGTCAATAAATGTTCTGGCAAGAAGAATAAAAGAAAACATAAATGAATTGAAGGATTACAGAGAAAAGACAAAAGAAATAAATCTTGAAATCCAAAAAAAGATGCTTACTCTTTCCGGGCTCCTTCAGATAGGAGATTTGATATCTTCATCCGCGGATTTAGACCGCGTGCTTAATGCGGTTTTGGAGAAACTCGCGCTTTTTTACGAAGACGGTTTTTCCATAGCATATTTACAAAAAGAAAAAACGGATGAATTTGTTATGAGCGGTTATATCAACATAAGCGACAATGAGCTTTTAAATATGACGATTAAATTAGGAAAAGATTTTCTGGGAGAGATTGCCCAGAGAAAGAAGAATGTGGTAATGGACAACGCAACCCCGCACAATACCAATGAATATAAATTCAAAACCAAATATAAACTTGTAAACGCCGTTATTACGCCTTTATATTCAGGAAATACTTGCAGGGGTATTTTAATCAGCGGCAACAATGTAAAGGACTTCGCATATACAAACGATGACATAGATACGATTAAGGTCTTCGGAAAACAGCTTTCTATAGCAACCGAAAATCATCTGCTTCTTAAAAAAGCGGAGATGCTTTCAATAAAAGACGATTTAACCGGTATGTTTAACAAAATCTTCATAGAGATAAGATTAAACGAAGAGATTAAAAGGGCTATGTTGTATCAGAGACCATGCTCTTTAATTGTAATAGACCTAGATAATTTCCTTGATTATAGAAACAGATGGGGGCAGCTAAGGGTTGAGAATGCATTGAGAAAAATCGCAAATCATTTGGATGGTTTCTTGGGCCCTATTGATAAAGCCGGAAGAACCGGGGACGATGAATTCGCGCTTTTATTGCCGGAAAAAAATAAAAAAGCGGCTTTTGATATAGCCGAAAAAGTAAGAAAAGATATTGCAGATTTAAATTTATCCGATGACCCGCAGGATAAAATAACTGTAAGCATAGGTGTAAGCGAAAATCCGTTAGACGGTTCAACGTCGGATGACCTTTTCGGAAAAGCAAGAGCGTGCGTAAAGAAGGCAAAAACAAGCGGAAGAAATGGAGTTGCTATTTAGGAGGGTGTATGAACACCGCGTTTAAATCCGAAATCATCCCGCCTTCGGCGGGATCCCGAAGAGATTCATCTGGAGAATCTTCATTCGGGAAAATATCCCTATAAAAATCTAAAAGATTTTTATAGGACTGTCCTAATACAATTTTGGCATAGCCAAAATTGTGTAGGGCGAATATCGAAATAATGTTTGAAATAACCAAGATACAAGAAACAAGATACAAACAATAACCAATTTTGAAAATTCTCAGCCTAAACCCGACTTTCTGCAATATATGGCTGATCCGCCATGATTAGAGCAAAGTTTGGCATAGGCGGAGAATTTTGAATTTGTTTGTATCTTGTATCTTGGTTATTGGTAATTTCGTCAAATGTTTGAACACTGGAATTTATTATATATTTTATAGGAGGTTAAATCATGCCGATTCCAATTAAGGATCTTTTAAAAAAAATGGTGGAATTAAATGCGTCTGACCTGCATGTTACGGCTAACTCACCCATGCAGTTCAGAATTGACGATGAACTTGTGCCCGTAGACCGCAAGGTATTAAATCTGGAAGAAACGAAGGCGACAATCTATTCTATTTTAACTAATGATCAGATAGAAAATTTCGAGAGGGATTTGGAGCTTGATTTTTCTTTCGGTATTGAGAATTTGGCGAGATTCAGGGTAAACGTATTTAGGCAGAGAACCTATATAGGCTGCGCTATCAGGCTTATACCTTATGAAATAATGACATTCGAAGAATGCGGCCTTCCCGTTAAAGTCATTACGGAATTATGCAGAAAACAAAAAGGGCTTGTTCTTATTACGGGCGCGACAGGAAGCGGAAAATCTACAACCCTTGCTTCTATGGTCGATTATATCAACAGCAACATAGCCTGCCACATAATAACGATAGAAGACCCAATCGAATTTGTTCACAAGAATAAAAAAGCGATAGTTGACCAGCGCGAAGTTTACAGCGATACGCATTCATTCGGGGCGTCGTTAAAGCATGTTTTAAGGCAGGATCCCGATGTAATTTTAATAGGTGAAATGAGAGATTTGGAGACTATAGAGAGCGCGCTCATAATTGCCGAGACGGGACATCTGGTTTTCGCGACATTGCATACTTCCGACTGCGTTCAGACCGTAAATAGGATTGTCGACGTATTTCCGGCACATCAGCAGCAGCAGATACGTACGCAGCTTTCTTTCGTATTACTAAGCATAGTTTCTCAGCAGTTGATACCCAAAGCGAAAGGCTCAGGCAGGGTGCTGGGTACAGAAATATTAATCGCTACTCCCGCCATTAGAAGCATGATCAGGGAGATGAAAGTTCATCAGATTTATTCGTCAATACAAACTTCGCAGAAAGAAGGCATGAGAACGATGAACCTGGCACTGAGCGAACTGTATTTTAATAATATTATTACTTACGAGGATGCCATGATGAGGTCGCTGTATCCCGATGAGCTTGAAAAACTTTTGGGTAAAAAATAGGATTTTACTAAAAAATGGATTATCCACACAAAAAGTGTGTCATTATCATAAAAAAAACACAATTAACAGTATCTTGAAAAGATGCCTTTAAAAAGATTAACACCGAAACCTTTGGGGCAATTATTACTGGAGAGGGGGCTAATAACAGAACAACAGTTGAATAAAGCCCTTGAGCTTCAAAAGGAAAAAAATTGCCTCATAGGCAAAATTTTGGTATCTTTGGGTTATGTAAAGGAAGAAGAGATAGCCCACGCAATTACCGTTCAATACGGTTATCCTTACCTTCCCTTGACCAATTATGAATTTGAAAAGAAGGTTGTAAAGATAATCCCGAAAAATGTGGCAAAACAATACGGCCTAGTCGCTATAGACAAGCTCGGCGATATGCTGACCGTCGCCATGTGCAATCCGTTGAACATACAGGCCGTTGAAGATATTGAATTGCTCACAAAGTGCAAGGTCCAGGTTTTTGTAAGCACAAGCACGGATATTGAAAAAATAATAGAGAGATGCTATGCGGATGATAAAACAGAGGAAGATAAAGAATAATGGATGAGAAAATGAAAGACAGCCATTCGATGTCATTGCGGGAGCGCATAGCGAAAATACTTATAGATAAAAAGCTTTTAACCGAAAACGATATCAAAAAAGCAATTGAGCTTCAAAAATCAAAAGGCGGCAAATTAAGCGATATACTGGTCGGCATGGGGCTTGTGTCAAGACAAGATTTAACGGTTGCGTTAAGCGAAGAATTAGGGTTCCCGCCGATAGATTTATCGCGTTATAAAATAGGCGCCGATATATTAAAATTTATTCCTGCAAAAACTGCAAAACAATATAAAATTATTCCTATATCGAAAATGGGAAACCTCCTGACGGTGGCCATGTCAGATCCGCTTAATGTATTTGTCATAGACGACCTTAAATCAATTACGGGATGCGATATCGGCCCTGTTATTTCAAATGAAAAAGATATAAATGACGCGATATACGAGTATTACGACGCGTCTACGCATGAAGCCATTGAGAAAATAGTAGGAGATATGGAAGTCCAGGAAGGCGAAATAAGCATTTTGGAAGAGAAGGCCGATGCGGGTCTTGACCAGCAGGAATTATTAAAGCTTATACAGGACGCGCCCGTGGTAAAAATTACAAATTTGCTTCTGGCGGAAGGCGTAAAATTGAGGGCGAGCGATATATTGATTGAGCCGCTTGAAAATGACTTGCGCGTCAGATACAGAATTGACGGCGTTCTAGTAGAGGGCAGGAGGCCGCCTAAGAAACTGCATCACGCGCTTATATCCAGGTTAAAAGTCATATCGGATTTAAATATTGCGGAAATGCGCCTTCCTCAGGACGGCCGGTTTAAAATAAAAATACATAATAGAGAAATAGATTTCCGTATTTCAATTTTGCCTTCGAATATGGGAGAAAAGGCCGCAATGAGAATATTGGATAAATCCCAGGCAATGCTGGATATAGACACTTTGGGTTTTGAAGAACAACCGCTTAATGATATTAAGAAAATGTCTGAACGGCCGCATGGTATGATACTTATTTGCGGTCCAACCGGCTGCGGAAAGACAACGACACTGTACTCTATTTTAAAACACGTGGATACTCCGGAACTAAATATTATTACCGTCGAAGATCCCGTAGAGTATCAGCTGCAGGGTATAAGTCAGGTCGCGGTAAGGCATGAAATCGGCCTTACTTTTGCAAGTTCGCTTCGTTCGATTCTAAGACAAGACCCGGATGTAATAATGATAGGGGAGATACGCGATTTTGAGACGGTCGATATAGCCATAAAATCAGCATTAACGGGCCATCTTGTTTTAAGCACGCTGCATACGACAACAGCGTGCGGCTCCATCATCAGGTTAGTAAATATGGGCGTTGAACCCTTTTTGATTATTTCAAGCATATTATTAGTCGGCGCGCAAAGATTGGTCCGAAAGATTTGCCCGGATTGTAAACAAATAGTCGAAATAAGCGCAGAAATCTCAGATAAATTAAATATTAAATCAAAAGGTAAATTTAGAGCCTATAAAGGCCAGGGCTGCAAAAGTTGCCAGAATACAGGGTATAAAGGCAGGATCGGATTAATAGAAACATTGGTTCTTACCCCCGCTATTCGAAACCTTATACTCGAAAAAGCGCAGGAGCATGTGATAACAGAAGCAGCTAGAAAAGAAGGCATGAAGACCCTAAGGGAAAATGGTATTGAAAAAGTAGTTAACGGCGCAACAACTATTGAGGAAGTTCTTAGGGTTACTGTCGGAGACCAGGAAATCGGCGTTTAGAAAAAGTAACCCTGAACCACTCACTCGCCCTAACCCCAAGCAATAGCGAGTGGTTTAGGGCTTCGTTCGGGTTCAGGGTTATCCTGTACCCGAGCGCAAGCGAGCGGTACAGGATAAAAAGTAACATATGATGAAATCGTTAAGGGATAGATTAATCGAAATATTAGAAAATTCTAAGGTGATTAAAAAGGACCAATTAGAAAAAGCCCTTAGTATTCAAAAGACAATAGGCGGTAATTTAGGAAAGATTCTTGTCGATGAGGGGTTTATCAGCCATCAGGATTTGATCGTTTTATTGAGCCAGCAGTTAAATATACCCCCTATAGACCTATCAAAATATAAGGTAGACCAGGATGTTATTAAACTTATACCTGAGAAGATAGCAAAGCAGTACAGATTAATACCTATTTCTAAATTAGGCAATACGCTGACAGTAGCAATGTCGGATCCTACGAACATTATAGCAATGGATGAGCTTAAGGCTTTTACCAATTTTAATATAGATTTAGTGATTGCCGCCGATCAAGATATAGAAAGCGCCATATCAAATTATTATTCGGGCAGTTCAGATGCCGACATAACGCGCATTATTGCTGAAGAAGGCGAGTTAAGCGAAGATTTGGAAGTGGTGGAGGAAGAAGAAAAAATTAACATAAGCGAGGTAAGCGCCGAAAGCAAAAAAGCGCCTATAGTAAAAGTCGTAAGCATGGTCTTGAATGAAGCGCTTAATAAACGCGCAAGCGATATTCATATAGAGCCGCAGGAACATTCTTTAAGGGTAAGATACCGCGTTGACGGCAGGCTTCAGGAAGCATTAAACATCCCTAAGAAAAACCAGAACGCAATAATAGCAAGATTAAAAATAATGTCAAGATTGGATATTACGGAAACACGCATTCCGCAAGACGGAAGATTCAAGATAGAGTTTAAAGGAAGAGAAGTTGATTTCAGGGTTTCGGTTCTCCCGATCTCATTTGGTAATAAAATAGTGCTTAGAGCGCTGGATAGATCCTCGTTAAGTATAGGCATGGATAAATTAGGGTTTTTGGATGAGCCGTTAGAAAGATTTAAAAAAGCGCTGGAAAGGCCGTATGGCATGATTTTAATAACGGGCCCTACAGGCAGCGGTAAATCTACGACGCTGTATTCGATATTAAACCAGATAAATACACCGGATATAAGTATTGTTACGATTGAAGATCCGGTAGAGTATCAGCTTGAAGGGATTACGCAGGTTCAAGTAAACCCTGAAATAGGGCTTACGTTTGCGAATGGCTTAAAGTCATTGCTCCGGCAGAGCCCGGATATTGTAATGGTCGGCGAGATAAGGGATTTTGAAACGGCTGATATCGCCATTAAGGCGTCTCTTACGGGCCAACTTGTATTAAGCACACTACATACAAACGATGCCGTAAGCGCAATAACTAGGCTTATAGATATGGGGATAGAGCCTTTTTTGATTGCATCCAGCGTTATATTGACAGCCGCGCAAAGACTATGCAGAAGAGTATGCCAGCACTGCAAAGAAAAATATGATGTGCCGAAAAGCGTTCTGGAAAGACTGGACGACAGCGCAAAGTTTCTTACAAAACAAAACGAATTTTATAGGGGTAAAGGCTGCAGGAAATGCAACAATACGGGCTATTTGGGACGCATGGGAATATTGGAGTCTTTTCTTATTGACGATAATATAAGGGACATGGTTTTGCGCAGCGCTTCGGTAGATGAGATGAAAAATTATGCCGTAGAACACGGCATGACCACATTGAGAATCGACGCATTAAAAAAATTCGCAATGGGCATGACTACATTAGAGGAAGTTTTAAGGGTTACGTCGGAAGAATAGCTTTAATAAAGGATAGACGATTTAATAGGAGTCTGTTGCTCAACAACGTTTATCGTCCATCGGTTACGGTTTCGGCCACGTATCGGTTTCGTTTGTAGGTTTCGTTTTTCGTCTTAATGCGATAAACGACACCGAGTTACGACAAACGATACGTAACCGAAACCCAAACCTTTTAAAACGAAACCATTAGGAAAACTAGTTCGGCAACAAACTCAATAGGAAAGGAAAATAAGATGCCACAATTTAGATACGTAGCCAAAAATAGCGCAGGCAAGACGACATCCGGTTTAGTCGAAGCAAATGATAAAAAGAGCGCGATAGATATCTTAAGAAAAAAAGAACTCATTATTGTTCTGCTTGAGGAAGGCCAAGCAAAAAAACAGTTGTTTTCCATGTCTTTTTCGCCGTTCGGAAAAACGATTAAAACGGATGAATTAGTTATATTTACAAGACAGCTTGCCACAATGGTTGAAGCCGGTATCCCGCTTGTTAACGTACTTGATATTCTTGCCGAGCAGATAGACAAACCGTATTTTAAAGGCGTAGTGACAAAGATAAGGAACGATATTGAGGCAGGTTCTTCTTTTTCCGAAGCATTGTCAAAAGAGAAAAATATTTTCTCAACGCTATTCGTTAATATGGCAAAAGCAGGAGAGGCTTCGGGAACCTTGGATGAGATTCTGGACAGGGTGGCTGCATACATAGAAAAAACAAATAATTTACAGAAAAAGATTAAAAGCGCAATGATTTATCCTTGCGTCGTAATAATGATGGCGGTCGCCGTTACGCTCCTCCTTTTAATTAAAGTAATACCCGTATTTAAGGACATTTATTCTGGTTTTGGCGCAAATTTGCCTGGGCCTACGTTAGTCCTTATAGCAGTCAGCGATTTTTTAAGGCAGAATTTCTTTTACGGCGCAGTGATTGGTTTTTTGATATTCTTTCTTTTATCAAGGTATGTCAAAACAGAAGGGGGCAGGTTTGTATTTGATAGATTAAAGTTGAGACTTCCGGTTTTCGGACCGCTTATTCAAAAGGTGGCTATAAGTAAATTTACCAGAACATTTTCCACATTAGTAAAAAGCGGCGTTCCGATACTTCAGGTATTGGATATTGTCGGAGCAACATCCGGAAACGTCGTAGTTCAAAAAGCCGTGGAGCAGGTAAAAAGCAACGTAAGAGACGGCGAGAATATAGCAGAACCGCTTTCAAGGAGCGGCATATTCCCGCCCATGGTAGTAAGAATGATTGGCGTAGGTGAAAAATCAGGCCAACTCGAGAAAATGCTGACCAAAATATCGGAATTTTACGATACCCAAGTTGATACTACCGTAAGCGGCATGACAAGCTTGATAGAGCCTCTTATTATAGCATTTTTGGGTATTGTTATAGGTAGTATTGTAATATGCATGTTTTTACCCATATTCAAAATATCGGAACTCGTGTCCTTTTAACACGGATTTACACGCCTGCCTGCCGGCAGGCAGGGATTTAGAACGGATTTTCACGGATGGTCATTTGCCGTCGATAAAGCCAATGTATTTATGATGTTGTCGTCGGGTTCTTGGTACCTTGACTTATTGGTATTTGCATGGTATACTATAATATTGGAGCCATATGTGGCAGAAAGGAAGGTGAACTAAAATGAAGAAGATTAGGAAACGTGGTTTTACGCTTGTTGAAATTATGATAGTAGTTGCAATTATAGGTTTATTAGCTGCAATAGCCATTCCTAACTTCGTGAGGGCAAGGCAGGTAGCGCTAACCAATGCCTGCAGGGCGAATTTAAAGCAGGTAGAAGGCTGTGTGCAGGTTTGGGCGATAGACACTGCCGCGGGCAATACGGTTACTCCCGATATATCAGTGCTGACTCCAACTTATATCAAGAGATGGCCGTCTTGCGGAACAGGAGCATATGCTGTACCCGCAGTAAGTGGTACGCCGGTATGCCCGAATATAGGATCATTGTCAGATCACACGATTTAATGGCTTTCATAAAGGCAAGCGTAGAGTCTAAGAAGGGGTGATTTTATCACCCCTTCTTCTTTATCCGCGTTCGCAAGAAATCCCGCGAGTGTTAATTCGTGTATGGCGGTTCAAAAACCCGTCATAATAACGAGATGGCATGGGTATAAATGCGAGGGTATGCTTCGTCTCTCGACATACTCGAGATCAAACCATAAACCCTTTGAGTTCCGTTTGCTACCGATAATTTATTGAGAGCACTGAAAAATTCTTAAAAAATATATCAGTGCTCTCTGATTACACAGATTATTTAAGATTACACAGATTGTCGCGTTGCAGATTTAATCTGTGTAATCTGTTTTTAATCTTTTAATCAGAGATTGCTGGATCGTTTAGGATTTTTTTCAGCAATCTCTTATTAACAAATGAAATTAAGCATAATTATATTTATTTTAATATCTATAGGTGTAATAGTTTATTCCAATTCCTTAGGGAATGATTTTATATGGGATGATTCAGGCTTTGTTATTAAAAATGAATACATAAAGAATATAAAAATATTTCCTTCGTATTTCAAATCTAAAGAAGCCTTGTCCGAAGGGCTGCTTAGTGGAGAGAATTACAGGCCGTTATTTCCGCTAAGTTTGGCTATTGATTATTTTTTTTGGGGTTTAAACCCATTCGGATATCACCTATCCAATATGATAATACACATAACGAACGCTATTTTGCTTTTTTTTATTATTCTTAATATAACAAGGCAAAAATATATAGGCCTTTTTACGTCTTTATTTTTTTTAACCCATCCTATAGAAACAGAAACGGTTACATGGATAGCGGGCAGGTCCGGCGTTTTGAGCCTTTTTTTCTTCCTATGGAGCTTATACTTCTATATAAAATTTACCCGTGAACCAGTCGGCCAAAGGCTGACGGCTCAGGATTTCCTGCCCGCTCAGATAATCAAGAGGCAGGCGGGCGCTGCATGGCGAAATTCTAAAGGTCGAGAAGATAAGGCCGTAAGGCCGTGGAGCTTAACAAAAAGCGGTAAATATTATCTTTATTTCGCGTCTATATTGTCTTTTTTATGCGCGATACTTTCTAAAGAGTCGGCGGCAAGTTTTCCATTCATAATTATTTTATACGATATTTATTATAATAGAAATGAAGAAAAGATTCCTATAAGGGCGGCCAGATATTTTCTATATTTTTTGATACTGGAGATGTATATAATATTGCGATTTTTCATGATAGGAAAATTCGCTCAAACTGATTATTGGGGAGGCAGCTTTTATGTCAGCACTATTTCGACAATAAGAGGCATAGTGCATTATCTTAAATTGTTGGTTTATCCCGTCAATCTTTGCGCCGATTATCTAAGATTCCCGTTGTCTTATTCTATAAATGAGCCAAAAGTGATTATTTCCATATCGATTCTGGCCTTAGTAATAATTACGGCAATTTTATTAAGAAAAAAATTCAAACATATATCATTTTCAATTTTTTGGTTTTTTACGGCACTTTGCCCGTCATTGAATATCATCCCGGTAAAAATATTGATAGCGGAAAGGTTTCTTTACGCGCCCTCAATCGGTTATTGTTTTGCCTTAAGTTTCATAATATTTTTATTGGTTAAAAAATTAAAAAAAGCGCCTATTTTAAGAATTGCGGTGATTATTATCGCCTGTATTATAGTAGGAAGCTATTCCCGCCTGACAATGGCGAGGAATGTGGATTGGTCCGACGAGGTATTTTTTTGGAGTAAAAATGTTTCGGCGAGCCCCAATAATGAAAGAGGGTATTACAATCTGGCGATTGCATATCTCTCAAAGGAAAAGGATTTTGAAAAAGCTTACAAAACAGCTAAAAAAGCGGTTGAGCTTGCTCCCGAATACACATTTCCCAGGCTGGTAATTGCTTCGTATCATGTGAATAATCGTAATTACGATTTGGCGATCGAAGAGCTGAAAAAAGCGGAATATTTAGAGCCCACTTTTGTGGAGATATATTTGTATTTATGCGGTATTTATGCATTTCTCGGAAAATATGATTTGGCGTATAAAGAGTGCCAAAAGGGCCTTGCCGTAAAACCCGATTCTATTGATGCAAAACTTATGGTGCCGATTTACTATACGTTAAAAGGCGACAATGATATTGCGATAAAGGAATATGAGAATTTGTTAAAGGAACCACCGGGATATCATTACAGGCTGCATTATGCCGCGGCGTATTTAAGGCTCGGAGAGTTGTACGCGTTTTCAGGCGATTTAGAGAATGCTCGGAAGGCCTGGAATAAGGTCGTAAGAGAATTTGGCGATCAAGAATGGTTTTGTTATATAGCGAAATATAACATTGGCTCATTGGATTTGGATAATTTTCTAAAATTAATAGGGCCGTGGCAGGCAGAGCTAAAGCGGCTGGCGTATTATTTTATTGGCGTGAAAAAAGAATTGGAAAAGGATTATATCGGGGCGGAAAAATATTACTTAGAGGCCGTTAATGTTGTTTCTGAAGAAAATAATCAGGTAAAGCTGCGCGCCTTATTGAAATTGGATGCAGTAAAGAAATTAAATGCGGATAAGTCATAAGATTGGTTAGGATTGGCAATAAATATAATTATGTATACTTTCGTGAACGCAGATGATCTTTAGGGTATCAGGACATCAGGGTATCAGGTTGTAGGTTATCAGGAT
>Ga0315295_10002327_pt1 | contig 16123 bp, 11 predicted proteins | sample YL17G14_0_MG_FD_204453 | JGI IMG/M metagenome (GOLD analysis project Ga0315295, IMG submission 204453) | Sediment microbial communities from Yellowstone Lake, YNP, Wyoming, USA - YL17G14_0 | ecosystem: Environmental > Aquatic > Freshwater > Lake > Sediment | place: USA: Wyoming | collected... | reverse complement strand
CGTCGAAAGCGTGTCGAGCGCGGCTTGGGCCTGGGCGAGGCCGACGCCGGGTTGCAGCCGCACCTGGGCCTGGAGCCAGCGGTTGAAGCGGGTGTCGAGGGAGCCCATGTGGGCCACGACCTGATGCATGGAGAGCGGCGCCCAGTAGTCGCAGAAGAGGCCGTTGATGGTGCTGTGAAATGCCGCGGGCACGACGCCGACGATGGTGAACGCGTGCCGATTTAACTGCACGGTGCGGCCGATTGCCGCCGGATCGCGGGCAAAACGACGTTGCCAGAGGCGTTCGCTGATGACGAGGACGGGGTTGCCGCCGGGCTGCCGGTCTTCCTCGGGCAGAAACGTGCGCCCGGCGATTGGGGTCACGCCCAGCACGCGGAAGAAATTGGCGGTGGCGATCTGGCCGCACACCCACTCGGTGTCGTTGCCGGTCTGCAGGCAGGCGGGCGAAACCGCCGAGGCAACGGCACCGGTGAAAACGTCCTTGAGCCCTGCGCAGTCCTGGAGATCCGGCAGGGAAACCGTCTCGAACGGTTTGGTGTTAAAGGTTGTCGTGAGCACCGCGAGTTCCTCGGAACGCGCCACGCCGGGCAGCGGCCGCAGGAGGATGTTCTGAATCCAGCACAGGACCGTCGTGTTGGCGCCGATGCCGAGGGCGAGCGAGAGCACGGCCACGGCGGTGAAGCCGGGGGATTTCCAGAGGGACCGGAAGGCGAGGCGGAGGTCGTTGAGCATCGGGTCGGGTGCAGGCTATTCCGTCCGCAGCGCGGTCATGGGGTCGACGCGGGTCGCGCGGCGGGCGGGGAGGTAGGCGGCGCCGAAGGACACGAGGCTGAGCAGAAGCGCGACCGCACCGTAAACGAGCGGATCGGTGGGGCTGGTGTTGAAGAAAAAATTCTGGAGCTGGGCCCGGCCGAGCGTGCCGAACAGGAAGGCGAGGCCCAGGCCCCCCGCGAGCCCGAGGCCGATCTGCCAGCCGCCCTGCCGGAGGACCAGGCCGAGAATCCGGCGGCTGTCCGCGCCGAGCGCCATGCGCACACCGAATTCCTGCGCGCGCTGGTTGACGGAGAAGCTCATGACGCCATAGAGGCCGACCGAGGCGAGGATGACCGCGACGACGCCAAAGACGCCGACCATGATGGCGATGATCCGGTTCTGGGCGATGAAGCTGTTCTGGCCGCCGGCAGGAGTCTCGATGAAATAGAGCGGCAGGTTGCCGTCCACCTTGCCCACCTCGCGGCGCAGGGCGTCGGCGAGCATTTCGGGGCGCTGACCGCCGCGCGGCCGGACGATGACGGTGGCAAACTGGCTGACGGCGGGCTGGTCGGGAATGGGCCCGGTGAGGGTGGAGGCAAAAGGCAGGTAAAACCCCGTGTCGTCCACGTTCTGGTTGTTGAACGGGCCGGCCATCCGCATGTCGGCGGCGACGCCGACGATGGTGCGCCACGCGCCGAAAAGGACACCGTTGTTGGCCACGGTGCGGAACCGGCGGCCGAGTGCGCTTTCGCCGGGGAAATGCTTCTTGGCGAAGGCGGCGTTGACGATTGCGACCGGCAGCTTCTGGTCCGAGTCGTCCGCGTTGAAGTCCCGGCCCTCAAGGATCCGGCCACCGAGCGACCCATGGTAGCCCTCGCTGATCTGCTCGAGGTTGGTGTTGGGGCGGTCCTTGTTGTCCTTGTATACCTTGCCCTCGATCTCGATGGGCAGGGCGCCAGGCCCGTTGAAGACAAAGGTCATGCGGAACCGGCTGGTGAGCGAGGCGGAATCGAACTGCGGATTGGCGCGCAGCTGGACCAGCAGGCGCCGGTAGAAATTGATGCGGTCCTGCTGGGTGGGGTAGTCGCCATCCATCAGGCCCATGCGGGCGGTGAGGACGCCTTCGTTGTCGTAGCCGTAATTGACGTTTTGCTGCGCCTGCATGGACCGGGCGAGCAGGAGGGAGGCCACAAGGATGATGCTGGTCAGCACGATCTGGATGACCACCAAGGCGCGCGTGATGAAGTTGACGGTGCGGCTGGTGTTACCGCGGCCGCCCTCCTTCAGCGCGTCGGCGGCGTTGGCGCGGGAGGACATCCAGGCGGGCACCAGCCCGGAGACGACCGCGGCGAGCATGGTCGCGGCCACGGTGAAGCCGAGCACGGGGAGATCGATGTCAAAGGTGATCCAGGAAGGCGGCGGAAAGGGCAGGTTGCGCGTGACGGCCGTGAGCAGGTCGACGGCATAGTAGGAGCCGGCCACGCCGATGACGGCGCCGGCAGTCGCGAGGATGATGTTCTCGGTGAGCATCTGGCGGATGAGGCGGCTGCGGCCCGCCCCCAGCGCGGAGCGGATCGACAGCTCCTTGGCCCGCAGCGTGGCGCGGGCGAACTGCATGTTCATCACGTTCAGGCAGGCGATGAACAGGACGAGCAGGCAGATGGCGAGCATGCCGGCCATCAGGCCCGTGATGAAAACAGGGGTGAAGGTCTGGCGCAGCGGCTGGACCTGGCCGGTGTTGAACTGCCGGTTGGTGTCGGAATAGGCGGCGGCGAAGCGCTTGGCGATCGCGTCAATCTCCAGGGTGGCCTGCTCGAGCGTTACGTCCGGGCGCAGCAGGCCGATGACGGCACCGCCGATGGCGCGGGGGTTGTTGCGCGGGAGCGCCGGAAATTCGCTGTGCAGCGGGATCCAAATCTCCTCGTTGGTGGGGAAGTTGAAGCCCTTCGGCATGACGCCGACGATGGTCGCGGGCTTGCCATTGATGCGGACGGCGGTGCCGACGATGCCGGCGGCGCCGGCAAACTCCCGCTGCCAGAGATTGTGGCTGATGAGGGCCACCTTTTCGGTGCCGGGCCGGTTGTCCTCGGCGGTGAAGTCGCGCCCGAGCAGGGGCACCACGCCAAGGATGCGCAGCCAGTGCTCCGTGATGTAGGCGCCCGTGAACCGTTTGGGCGTGGTGCCGATGGTGAGGTTGACGGTGGCGCTGTTGATCTGCGCGGCGAGATACTCGAAGGATTTCTGCACCGGCACCATCTCCTCGTAGTCCATCGCCGACAGCTGGCCGTTGGGGCCGAAGGCGGTGGTCTGCGTGGGATCGATGAAATTGAGGCTCATCAGCCGCGCTGCATTGGGGAAGGAGAAGCCGCGGAGGATGACGCCATTGACGACGCTGAACTGGGTGGTGACGGCGCAGATGCCCAGCGCGAGCACGAACACGGCGAGGGCGCAGAAGGATTTCTCCTTGAGGAGGACCCGACACCCGATGCGCAGGTCCTGGAGGAAGGTTTCGAGAATCATGGGCGTGGGGTGGGGGAAGGGCCGGAAGATCGGTGCCGGCCGGCGAAAACTATTCCGCGCGCAACGCGGTCATGGGGTCGACGCGGGTGGCGCGGCGCGCCGGGACGAGGATGGCGATGATCGAGACGGCGATAATGAGCAGGGAAACTGCGGCGTAGGTCAGCGGATCGCGCGGGTCGGTCTTGAACAGGAAGTTCGTGAGTCCGGCGTTGGCCACCGTGGCGATGACCAGGGTAAGGGCGACCCCCAGGCCGAGGCCCAGGCCGAGCTGCCACGCGCCCTGGCGGAGCACCATGCGGAGGATGCGGTCGGCGTCGGCGCCGAGCGCCATGCGCACGCCGAACTCCTGGCTACGCTGGTTGACCGAAAAGCTCATCACGCCGTAAAGCCCGACGGAGGCGAGCAGCACGGCGAAGCCGCCGAAGACGGCGAACATCACCGCGACGAGCCGGTTTTGCGACAGGAAGGTGTCGATGGCGCTCTTGGGCGTGCCCGGGAAATAGACCGGCAGGTTGGGGTCGACCTTGCTGACGACGCTCTGGACGGCCGGGATCAGGGCCTCCGGGCGCTGGCCGCTGCGCGGGCGGGCGATGACGGTGCCGAACTGCAGGGCCTGCGGCGTGGGAGCCGCCGGGCCGAAGGCGGTGGCGAAGTAGGGCACGTAGAAGCCGGTGCCGTCGGACTGGTTGTTGAACGGACCGGCCATGCGGACGTCCGTGACCACGCCGACGATGGTGCGCCACGGGCCGGGCTGCGTGCCGTTCTGGTTGATAGTGCGGAAGCGGCGGCCGAGCGCGGAGGCGTTGCCGAAGTTCTTCTTCGCGAAGGCGGCATTGACGACCGCGACCGGCAGCTTCTGGTCGGAGTCCTCCTCGGTCAGCGCGCGGCCCTCCAGGAGCTTCTGGCCGAGGACGGCGTGGTAGCCGGAAGTGATGTTCTCGAATTCCGAGGTCGTGCGGTCGCCGTCCTTCTTGTATTCCTTGCCCTCGATCTCGACCGGGTTGTTGCCCGAGAAAACCATGCGGAAACGGTTGGTCAGCGCCACGGCCTCGAACTGCGGGGAGGCGCGGAGCTCGCGGAGCAGGCGCTCGTAGAAGAGCTGGCGTTTCTCGGAGTTCGGATAGTCGCCCTCCATCAGGCCCATGCGGACGCCGAGGATGGAGCCGGTGTCGTAGCCGTAGTCGATGGTCTGCTGCTTGACGATGGACTGCACCTGGAGCACGGCCCCGATCAGCAGGATGCTGGTGATGAGGATCTGGAAGACGACCAGGCCCTTGGTGAGGAAAGCGACGGCGCGGCCGGTGTTGCCGCGGCCGCCCTCCTTCAGGGCCTCGATGGCGCTGGCGCGCGACGACAGCCATGCCGGCACGAAGCCCGAGACGATGGCGGAGAGCAGGGTGGCGCCGACGACGGCTGCGAGGACCGGCGCGTCGATGGTGAAGGTCATCCACGAGGGGATGGGGTTGGCGAGATGCACGTAGGCGTCGAGGTAGTCGGTGGTCCAGTAGGCCATGGCGACGCCGAGGGCTGCGCCGAGGGCCGCGACCAGCAGGCTCTCGGTGAGCATCTGGCGGATGAGGCGGACACGCGTGGCGCCAAGGGAGGAACGGATGGCGAGCTCCTTGGCCCGCAGCGTGGCGCGGGCGAACTGCATGTTCATGACGTTGACGCAGGCGATGAGCAGCACGCCGACACAGAACGCGAGCATGGTGAAGAGCAGGCCGGTGAGCTGGCCGCCGGTGAACGCGGCGATGAGCGGGCGGACGTAGCCCTTGGTGAACTGCTTGTTGGTGTCGGGATAGGCCTTGGCGAAGCCTTCGGCCAGGGCGGAGATCTCCGCCGACGCCTGCGCGATCGAGACGCCGGGCTTGAGGCGGGCGATGACGGCGATGAAATTGATGCCGCGGTCATTGCGCGGCTTGACGGGGAACTCGGCGTTGACGGGGATCCAGAGCTGCTCGTTCGAGGGGAACTGGAATTTCGGCGGCATCACGCCGATGACGGTGCCGGCGCGGCCGTTCACGCGGACGGCCTTGCCGATCACGCCGGGGTCGGCGCCGAAATCGCTCCGCCAGAGGGCGTCGCTCAGGATGACGGCCTTGTCCACTCCGGCGCGGTCCTCCTCGGGGAGGAAGTCGCGGCCGAGGACCGGGGCGACGCCGAGCGCGCGGAAGAAATCGTGGGTGATGTAGCCGCCCTGGAGGCGCTTGGGCTGGCCGTTGTAGGTGAGGTTGACGGTGGAGCCGTTGAGGTAGCCGACCCAGTCCTCGAAGGATTTCTGCTGCTCCCGGAGATCGGCGAAGTCCGCCGTGGTCATGCGCGAATTGAAATTGTTGGGCGTGAATTTCTCCGGGTCCGCCAGCTGCACGTCGACGAGCCGGTCCGCGTTGCGGAAGTTGAAGCCGCGGAGCAGCACGCCGTTGACAATGGCATATTGGGTGGCGACAGCCCCGATGCCCACGGCGAGCACGAACACGGCGAGGGCGCAGAAGGATTTTTCCTTGAGGAGCACCCGAAAGCCGATGCGCAAATCCTGGAAGAAGGTTTCGATGATCATGGGGGAGGTGGATTGGTCGGGGGCGGCGCGGGCTCGCACGAAGGTTCGCGGTCAGTCAGTGGGGATGTTTAAAATGGTGATGGTGCGGGCGGCGGGCAGGGTAGCGGCGGAGTCGGACTCGGCGCGCAGCGCGACGCAGAGCAGGCAAAACACCGCGATCGCGAGCGTGAGCAACCCGCCGCGGGCCAGCACGGCCTTGGGCGCGCCGTTGGCCGGACGGGTGAGCGAAATCAGCCAGTTGTATTCGGTGCCGAGCATCAGGGGATGTGCCCGTGTTGCAGGCCTGATGCCAAGGGCTCAGACTGTTGTTATTAAATGGGGGGCAACAAGTAGTCGCTTGGATTAGAATACGAACCTGGCCCATCAGTCTGAAAATGAAATTCCGACGTCCCGATTTTGGGATGCCGCCCCTCAGCGCTCGCGGACGGAGATGCTGCCGTTGACGGTGTCGAGCACGATGGTCGGGCCTGCGCCGGTGCCAATGCCGCCACTGAGCGAACGGCGGCCGACTTTGCCGAGCTTGATCGCCTGGTCGATGGCGACGCGGCCGTTGACCGTGTCGGCCTTGATCTCGGCGTTCGCGCCCTTGGGCAGCGTGATCTCGGCGCGGCCGTTGACGGAATCGAGCTTGATTTCGCGCACGCCCTCCAGCGAGGCGAATTCCGCCTGCAGGCTGCCGTTGACGGAGTCGAGCCGGGCATCGGCCATGAGGCCGCGCGCGGTGATGGTGCCGTTGACGGTGTCGAGGTTCACCGCGCCGTGCACACCGGTGACGGTGATGGCGGAATTGACGGTGTCGATTTTCCGGAGCCGGGCGCCGGCGGGCACCATCAGCCGGTAACGGACGGACGCGTTTACGCTGTTATGGAACCAGCCGGTCTTCTCATACTTGGTCTTGACGCTCAGTTTATCCGGGGAGGACTCGATCTCGAGGGTGACCTTGGCCAGATCCTCGGGGGTCTTGGCGCGCTTCTCGGCCTCAAGGGAGACCTCGGCCTTTTCCCACGCAGTGATGTCAATGTCGCCATTGACGTTCTCCAGGTGGATGACGCCGTCCGCCGCGAGCGGATAGGTCTGCTTGAAATTCTCGGTGACGGTCGCCCGGGCGGCGACCGCCAGGCTCAGGAGCGAGGCGAGGAGGACGATGGATTTCATGGGGAATGGAACCGGCAGGTTGGAAGGATAACTTGAGCGGGGAGGAAAGGTTACTCGCCGCGCCCGCCTTGCTCAATGCGCTACGGCGAGGCAAGCAGCGCATATCATTCAGAACGCAAGGCCGTGAGCGGATTTACGCGGGTGGCTTTTCTCGCGGGCAGGTAGCAGGCGACCATGGCGGTGAGGAAGAGGACGGCGGGCGCGAGGGTGAAGGCCAGCGGGTCCATCGGGCTGACCTCGTAAAGCATGCTGGCGCAGGCCTGGCCGAGGCCGAAGGCGAAAAGCAGGCCCAGGCCGGCGCCGGCCAGCGTCATCACGAGGCCCTCGCGAAGAATCATGCGCTGCACGGTGCCCGGCTCGGCGCCGAGGGCCATGCGGATGCCGATCTCGCGGGTGCGGCGGGAGACGGAGTAGGCCTTCACGCCGTAGAGGCCGACGACGGCGAGCAGCAGCGCAAGTCCGCCGAAGATGGCGAACAGCAGCGCGCCCGTGCGGGTGATCCAGAAGTCGGCGGCGCCATCGAGGTGCTGGCGGAACGTGCGGACCTTGAACACGGGCACGCTTGGGGCGGCGTCACGCACCTCGCGCCGGACGGCGTCGATGAGCGCGGTGGCGGCCTCGGGTGAGTTGCCGGCCGGGCGGACGTGGAATTGCACATTGCTGTGGTAGCCCTGGGCGAAGGGCACGTAGATGGCGAATTCGCGGTTCTTCTTGGCGAAAAGCCGGGTGCGGATGGTGGACACGATGCCGACGATCTCGATGGTCCTGGCCATCTCCTCCTTGCTGGCGGCGATGTTTTCGCTCGCGCTGACGGTGCCACCCCCGCCACCGCCGTCCGGGGCGCGGGCGGCTTGGCTGTCGGCGTATTGGATGCGTTGGCCCAGGGCGTCGCCTTCGGGCCAGAGTTTTTGGGCGAGGGTTTCGTCGATGATGGCGACCGGTGGTGCGCCCTTCTGCTCGCACTCGGCCTTGGTGAACGGGCGGCCGCGGAGAATAGGCAGGCCCAGCGTGGCGAAATAGTCGGCGCCGACGGAATTCCAGCGAGAGTCGAAGGCCAGGCCCTCGGCGGCGGTCGCGGGCTTGGCGTCCTTGGCCGGGCGGAGCCCGGCGCGCTGGACGGGGCGGCCGAGGCTGATGAAGCCGAAAGGCACCGTTGTGGCGATGCTGGCCGACTGCACGCCCGGGATGGCGGCGAGCTTGGCGCTGGCGTCCTGGTATAGCTGGGAGGCGCGCGTCTCATCGTAGCCGCCGAGCGAGGCGTCGGCCTCGACGATGATGGTGTTCTCGGCCGAGAAACCGATGTCGGCACTGCCAGCCTTCAAGGCACCGCGGATGAAGAGGCCGGCGCAGGTGAGCAGGGCGAGGGAGAGGGCGATCTGGGCGACGACGAGCGGATTGCGCGGGAGCCAGCGGCGGCGGTGCGGCACGGTGTCCTCGCCGGCCTGCTCCTTGAGGTCGGTGAGCACATCGCTGCGCGAGAGCTTGAGCGCCGGCCCGAGGGCGAAGAAGAGCGTGGCGAGCAGGGAGAAGCCGAGGGTGGCCCCGACGATGGCGGCGGTGGGGGCGCTCGAGTAGAAAATGGAGACGGGCATGAGCACCTCGAGCGAGCCCATGAGCAGGTCGGACGACCAGAGGGCAAGCCCCAGGCCCACCGAGCCGCCGGCAAGCGCGAGCACGAGGCCCTCGGTCAGCAGTTGGCGGATGATGCGGCCGCGGCCGCCGCCCAGGGCGAGGCGGATGGCGAATTCCTTGCGGCGGGCGGCGCCGCGGGCGAGGAGCATGTTGGCAAGGTTGAGGCTGGCAATGAGCAGCACGATCCCGGTCATGCTCAGGAGCAGCGCGCCGACGATGGCCAGTTCGCCCTCCTGCGAGGGACCGTCGCTGGTGCTGAGGCGGGGCAGGGGGCCGGCGAGGAAAGTCTGGTCCTTCTGCTCGACGGGCCAGGCCTTCTCGAGGTTGGCGGCGTAGGCCTTGAGCGCGGCGTTGGCGGCGGCCGGGGCGACCCCAGGCGCGAGCCGGCCGACAAGGAAGAGGTTGTAGGCGTCGCGGTGCTCCAGGGTGCGGCGGTTCTCGCCCTCGAAGTCGTTGCTGAGGATGTCATACATCCCGAGCGGGAAATACAGCTCCGGCCCGAACAGCATCATCGTCCCGGTGAAATTCTCCGGGGCGATCCCGACGACGGTGAAGGCCCGCTCGTTGACGCGGATTGTCGAGCCCACGAGACCCGGGTTGAAGCCGGTCTTTTTCCAATAAAGGTGGCTGGCGATGACCACCGGGGCGGCGCTGCCGGGGGCCTCCTCGGCCGGGGTGAACGCGCGGCCGCGGATGAGCTTCACGCCCAGCACGTCGAAATAGTTGGCCGAGACCAGCGCGACAAAGGTCCGGCGGGCGTCGGCGCCGTCGCCGATGCCGGCCATGGCGAGGGTGTGGGCGAGCACGCCGGAAAAGGTGCCGGTCTGCTCGCGGAGGTCGCGGTAGATCGGGTAGGAGAAGAGGCGGTATTTCTTCGGGTTCTTGGTGTCCTGCGTGTAGAGCTGCTGGATCTGCTCGGCGTGGGGGAAGGGCCGGGCGCTAAACGTGAACGCGTGGACCACGCTGAAGATGCCGGTGTTCACGCCGATGCCGAGCGCGAGCACGACGATGGCGGTGAGGGTGAAGCCGGGGGTCTTGGCGAGGAGGCGGAGGGAGAACTTGAGATCCTGCAGGAGGGTGGGCATGGGGCGTGGACGTAGTTAGACCGCGGGTATTTCCCGAAAAACACCGTTCCATCCGGAAAGATGCAGAAATCTTCGCTTATTTCGCCCGCAGGGCGACGAACGGGTCGACCCTCACGGCGCGCGCTCAGGCGCGGATGGATTCGGGCCGGATGATGTCCACGGGTCCGGCGTCCGGGGGCGGCGCCTCGCTGCGCTTTCGAAAAGGTATCTGGAAAGTGAGGAACGTGGCGCAGCGCCACAGCCATTCGAGCGGCCCGTAGTGGAAGCGCTTCAGCCACCAATGCGCCGCGGCCAGCTGCCCCCCGAAGAACACCGCGCCGGCCAGGATGCTGTAGCTCTGCCCCAGGTGGCGGAACAGCCCGAGACCGAAGTTGTAGTAGACGGGAACCCAAAAGACCGCCTGGGTCACGTAGCAGGTCAGGCTCATCCGGCCGTAGGGGATCAGCAGGCGCAGGACCGTTCCGGCCCGGGTGAGGTGATACAGGAGGACGAAGCCGCCGGCCCAGACGAGCATCTGGGCCAGGTCCCCGTAGGAATCCGCCAAGATGCGCGCCACCCGCAGTCCGGGTCCGCGGGGGAGCCAGCCGCCCAGGTGCTGTTGCACCCAATAGAGGGCCGCAAAGGCGAGCGCGCCGGTCACCAGCGCTTTTTTTGCCAGCCTGACGCCGGCCGCCTGATTTTCGAAAATGCGCCGCCGGCCCAGCATCAGGCCCCAGGCGAACAGGCCGAGCATTTCCGTGCACCGGCCGTTGTCGATCATCCACCACCATTTCCCGAGCTGGCCCTGCACCAGGTTGGCGCGGCACAGCTCAAGGAATCCCCCGTTGGCAAAGACCGGGTAGATCGCGCCGTAATACGGTCCGGAGTGCGACGGGGGCGGGACATAGCCGGGCGCGAGGAGGAAGCGCCCCAATTGCCACAGCAACGGGATTTGCAGCAACAGGAGCGCCGAGATCCAGCCCAGCGCGCGATTGCCGAGCCGATGGAAAACCACCAGCGGCACGCCCAGGACCGCCAAGATGGTCAGGATGTCGCCGCAATACAGGATGCCATGGGCGAAGCCGATGAAGGCCAGGACGGCCAGCCGCCACAGGAACCGCCACCGGAAATCCATGCCGCGCGCCGCCGACCGGTCGAGGATGAGGAAGAAACTCAATCCAAACATCATCGCGAAGATCGCGTAGGCTTTTCCGCCGAAGAGAAAGAACGCGGCGTCGCGCACCTGCTGGTCCGCGGCGCGCAGCCACTCGGGCGGGAACGGCGGGTAGCGGAGGAAATCAAAATGCTCCACCGAGTGCAGCAGCAGGATGCCGAGGAGCGCCGAGCCGCGCAGGGCGTCGATGAGGTCAATCCGGGAGCTGGATTGCCCGGCCGCCGGTTCAATGGGGGATTTCACCGGCTCAGCTCAGGTGCGCGACGAGGTGGCAGTTCGTCCCGCCGCGGCGGACGGTCTCGACGAGTTCGACCGGGATGTGGCGCCCGAGCGCGGTCTCGAAGATCGCCTCGTGCGTGAAGCGCGTGCACTCGCAATGCAGGTCGTTGGGCCGGCTGGGGCGGTTGCGCGCGGCCGGGCAGAAGCACTTGCCCCCGCCATACCGGATGTGCACGAGGTCGCCTTCGCGCTCGACGCGGAAGTTCCGCTTGTAGGCGTTGAGGAGCTTGTCGACGTCGCCCCGGCCCGCCGCGGCGATGTCGGTCTTGAACTTGTGCCGGCGGAAGCAGGCGCGGCCGCAGCCTTGCATGAGCCTGAGCTGGACGACGGGATCGACCTCGGCGTCGATCGTGGCGAAGAGGTCGTCGAGCCAGTTGTTGGTGAACTGGTTCTCGGCCTGGGCCTTTTTCAAGGCCTCGTCCACCGGCGTCTCGATGACAGCCGGATCAGCGGTGGCACCGAGGACAAGCGTCGCGCACGAGGCGCACGCGAGGGAGGCGGAGGTGCGGAGGAATTCGGAACGGTTCATGGCAATGCGGAGTGCAGGTAGAATCAGTATTCCGGCGGCTCCTCGGGCTTGGGCACAGGGCCGGCGGGGCCGCCGGGGGAGAAAAGGCGCTCGTAGCCGTCGTAGGTGGCCAGCTCATGGACAGTGAAATCGATCAGCCCGGCCCGCACCAGGGGCAGGGCCGCCAGCTGCTGCCGGGCCTCGGCGGCATTCGGACACTCCAGCATGACGACGGCGTGACGGTCCTGGATGGTGAACCAGATGTCGCGGATGACGCCCTGCTTCTGCAGGGCCCAGACTTCGGCGGCCTCCTTGCGGTAAAGGTCGGCGGGGATGGTGGCGCCCGGGGGCGTCAGTTCACGTTCGATGGCGAGGATGCGCATGGGATTTGTCTCCGTTGGGACCGGGGGAGGTCACTGGGGAGGATTGGGGAGGGAATAGTGGCCGTGGAAGAGTTTCCACTGGCCGTCGCGCAGCACGAACACGAGCGACACGGCGAAGGGGCCGCTGAAGGTCCGGCCGTCCTGCAACGTGACCGCGCTGGTGCCTTCGGCCGTGAGCAGCGCCACCCCGGAGGCCAGCGTGGTCACATGGGTGTTGTCGAAACGGCGCTCAAGCTTCGCGATGGCCTGCGAACCGGCGCGGACGGCGGCCATGGCCTCCGCCCGGGTCTTGAAGAGTTTTCCGTCCTGGATGATGCGGGTCTCATCGGAGTCGACGATGCCGGCGAAAAACGCATCCGTGTCGCGCCGGTCGGCGGCCTCGGTCATTCGGGTGTTGGCATCGAGCACGGCCTGGACAACGGCGGGGTCGGTCGGGGCGGCTACGGCGCGCAGCGGCAAGGCCGCGGCGAGAGACAGGGCGAGGGGGAGCAGGATTCGGGCTTTCATGGTCAAGAATCGGGTTATTCCGCGCGCAGCGCGACGATGGGGTCGATATTCGTCGCGCGGCGGGCCGGGAGCCAGCAGGCGAACAGCGTCACCGCCAGCAAGGTCAGGACCGTGGCGCCGAGCAGGATCCAGTCCAGTCCGGGCAGCGCGGGCACCAGGCGGGTGCAGACCTTGATCAGGACGAAACTGCCGAGCAGACCGCAGACGGTGCCGTAGGCGGCCAGCCGGAACCCGGAGCCGAGGACCAGCCAGAGCACATCGCGGGTCTGCGCCCCGAGGGCGAGGCGGATGCCGAATTCGGAGGTGCGCTGCACGACCAGGCCGGCGATCACACCGTAGAGCCCGATGGCGGCCAGCGCGAGCCCGAGGAAGGCGAAGCCGACGAGCAGCTGGTTCGTGATCCGAAAATTCCGCGCCAGGTGATCGATCGACTGCCCGATGGTGCGCAGGTTGTAGGCCGGCAGGTCGGGATCAATCCCGGCGATCGCGGCGAGGACGCTGTGGGCGAGAGTGTCCGGGGCGACGGTGGTGCGAAGGGCGAGCGACAGGCGGTTCGCCGGTTCCTGCCCCAGCGGAAAGTAGGCCTGCAGGCGGGTGTCCGGCGTGGCGAGATTGCCGGCGAAGGCCACGTCGCGCACGACGCCGATGACCTCGGCCCATTTCTGGTCGGCGGGATCAGGGCTGCCGAGCCGCTTGCCGATGGGATTCTCGCCGGGCCAGAACTGGCGGGCGAGCGACTCGTTGATCACGACGACCGGCGGGCTGTCGGCCTGGACGGTGGCGGGGAACAGGCGGCCCTGGAGCAGCGGGATCCGCAGGACGGAGAAAAAGTCGGGGCTGACGCTGACGTAGTAGGCCAGCGGCATCTGGGCGCGAGGCGGCAGCGGACGGCCTTCCGGCACGAGGGTGCGGGAACTGTTGTAGGCCCAGACCGGCAGCGAGGAGGAAAGGGAGACGTGTTCGACGCCGGGGAGGGCCGCGAGACGTTCGAGGACGAGGGTGTTGAAGGCGCGGCGCTGGTCGTCGGTGCCGTATTTGGCCTCGGGCAGGTTGAAGTTGGCGCCGAGCACGTGGTCGGGAGTCCAGCCCATGTCCTGGGTGGTGAAACGCTGGAGGCCGCGCACGAAGAAACCGGCCCCAGTCAGCAGGGCAAGGGCGAGGGCGATCTCGGCGACGATCAGGCCGTGCCGGAGGCGGTGTTGCGTCCGGTCGCCGGTGGCGCCGCGGGACTGCTGCTTGAGCGCGGTATTCACATCGGTGCGGGAGGCGCGCCAGGCGGGCAGCAGGCCAAAGATCAGACCGGTGGCCAGCGATGACCCCAGGGTGAAGAGGAGCACAGGCACATCGATCGAGATGACGAGACGGCTCGCCTCGCCGATGACGATGAGGCGCGCGAGCGCATCGGTGACCCATTGGGCGAGGAGCAGGCCGAAGAGGCCGCCGACGATCGAGAGCGTCAGGCTTTCGACGAGCAGTTCGCGCATGAGGCGGGCGCGCGAGGCCCCGAGGGCGGCGCGGATGGCGAAGTCGCGGGCGCGGATGGCGGTGCGGGCGAGCTGCAGGTTCGCGAGGTTGGCGCAGGCGATCAGGAGGACGAAGCCCGCCAGGCCCATCACCAGCATCGAGAGCGAGCGGCCGATCTGATCCATGGCGGATTTGTGGAGGATCACGGGGCGGAGGCCGGTGCCCTCGTTGGTGTCGGCAAAGTCCTTCGCCCAGCGCGCGGCCAGCGTGGCGAGCTCGGTCCGGCTCGCGGCCAGGGTCACGCCGGGCTTGAGGCGGCCGATGGCGTTGAGCCAGTTATTGCCGCGGTCCTTCCGCTGTTCCGGAGTGAGGGCGAGCGGGCGCCAGGCGGCGACACTGCCCCAGAGCAACGGATATTCCACGCCCTCGGGCATGACGCCGATGACGGTGTAGCTCTGGCCGTCAATCCGGAGGGTGCGCCCGATGATGGTCGGGTCCGCGTTGAAGCGCCGCGACCAGAGCGGGTGGCTGAGGACGATGACCTGGTCGTGGCCGGGCACCGTTTCCGCGGCGGTGAAACCGCGGCCGAGCATGGGCTGGACGCCGAGGGTCGCGAAAAAGTCGGCGTCGACCCGGAGACCGTGGATGCGCTCGGCGGGCTGTCCGGGTTCCGCGAAGTTGATCGCGGACCACGTGAAGGTCGTGAGTTTCTCGAGGGTGGTTGCCTGGCTGCGCAGGTCGGCCAGGTTGGCGACGGAATGGGGCCAGGTCTGCGACTGCGGCGAGGTGCGGTAGATGCGGACGAGGCGCGTGGGTTCGGGGTAGGGCGCGGTCTTGAACAGCAGCGTGTTGACCAGGCTGAACATTGCGGTGTTCACCCCGATGCCGAGACCGAGGGTCAGCAGCGCCACCGTGGTGAAGCCGGGTGACTTCAGCAGCGTGCGGAAGGCGAGCCTGAGGTCGGCGAGCATGGGTGAAGCAGGGAAAGGCCGGCCGGCTGGACGGGGTGAGCAGCCGGACTGGAGGCGCAACGGTCGCGTGGGTCGTTGCGCCCGGCAAGCGGGGGCCGCGCTCAGCGGGTCGGATCCGACTCCATCTGCTCCTCGACGACGCGACCGTCGAAGACATGGACCGTGCGCTCGGCGTGGCGCGCGAAGCGCGTGTCGTGCGTGACCATGACAATGGTGGAGCCGGAACGGTGCAGCGTGTGGAGGAGCTCCATCACGGCGTCGCCGTTCTTCGAGTCGAGGTTGCCGGTAGGCTCGTCGGCGAGCAGGACGGCGGGGGAGCCGGCGAGGGCGCGGGCGACCGCGACGCGCTGCTGCTGGCCGCCGGAAAGCTGGGAGGGCAGGTGCTTGGCGCGATGGCCCATGCCGACCTTCTCGAGGGCCTCGGTCACACGGGTCTTGCGCTCGGCGGCGGGCATGCCGCGGTAGGTGAGGGGCAACTCGACGTTCTCGTAGACCGTAAGGTCGCCGATGAGGTTGAAGGACTGGAAGATGAAGCCGATCTCGCGGTTGCGGATGCGGGCGCGCTCGGGCAGCGTGAGGCCCTGCACCGGACGGCCGTTGAGAATGTAGCTGCCTTCAGTCGGGGTATCGAGCAGGCCGAGGATGGAGAGCAGGGTGGACTTGCCGCAACCGGATGGGCCGGCGATCGACACGTATTCACCCTTGCGAATGTCCATGTGGATGCCGGAGAGGGCGTGGGTCTCGACTTCGTCGGTCAGGAAGACCTTGGTCACGCCTTCGAGTTTGATCAGGGACGGATTTTCAGTGGTCATGGGGGAAAAAACGGTGGTTGAGGTTTGATAACACCGGGGGCGGGGGTCCGGTTACAGGATTTTCGATTTTCGAATCTCGATTTTCGATGGGTGAACGCGGTCACTCGGACTTGGTCGAGTCAGTGGCGACAAGCAGCGTGAGGAGGGAAAGAACGATAACGTGGATGATCATGAGGTGAGGGAGTGGAATCGAGAATCGGGAATCCAAAATCGAAATCAATTGAGGCGGATGCGCTCGTTGGCGTCCCACGGGGACATGTCGGAGAGGATGACGCGGTCGCCCGGCTGCAGGCCGGCGACGATCTCGATGGTGTTGACCGAGCTGCGGCCGAGCTGGACCTGGG
>Ga0315295_10002326_pt1 | contig 16125 bp, 14 predicted proteins | sample YL17G14_0_MG_FD_204453 | JGI IMG/M metagenome (GOLD analysis project Ga0315295, IMG submission 204453) | Sediment microbial communities from Yellowstone Lake, YNP, Wyoming, USA - YL17G14_0 | ecosystem: Environmental > Aquatic > Freshwater > Lake > Sediment | place: USA: Wyoming | collected... | reverse complement strand
TCTCAGTTCCATATACCCCCGGGGAATGAAGGGATTCACCGGATAGCAGTTAATTTCAAGCACAAATGCTTCTGCCGTGCTTCCCCTCTGACCAAGCTTTTCTGCGAGCACTGGTGGGGTCTCAATCTCAAGGTCGCAGTAGATCGAGCCTGCTTTTTCAAATACCTCACCACGGGAAATAACCACATCCAATCGCCCCAGGGGAGTATCCCATGATTGTCGAGCGAGCTTTCCAGTGGGATTATATGAAGTGCACAACTTTTCAAATCGGGCAGAAACACTGAGCAAAAATGCTACGAGATCGTTTCTCTCAAGCATAGGTAGCTCCTCCCCTCCTTGACGTGATTAAGTTAAAAAAAATGGCAGCCAGTTCATGGCTGCCATTGCCTTAGCTACTTTAGTTTTACATTTACCGCCTGAGGTCCTTTGGGCCCCTCCTGTACCTCGAATTCTACCGCATCTCCCTCCTTGAGGGTCTTAAACCCCTCCTTAGATATGGCGGAGTAATGTACAAAGACATCGCCACCATCATCTCGAGACAAAAATCCGTATCCCTTCTTGTCATTAAACCATTTTACTGTTCCTTTAACCATAACTTAAAACCTCCCATTAAAAAACTTAAAATGTTGAAATGAAACTACCCTTGACCCTTAATCGCTTCATTGTCAGGATCAGGAAAATGGTTTAACAAACTTAAATTCCCTCCCTTGTACAACAAAAACGATTAATACACGTCAATAGCTTACCTATCACAACTTCCTCTACGAGTCAATTTGAAAATGCAAAGTTTTTTAGAATTATAAAGTAACCACACCTACCCCCTATCTTACAGTACTCACCTATCCCCTCACCCAGGTTACATTATTAATCCCCCTAGAGAGGTTCAGGTAACGTATCCTTTCTGGCTCAATTTTAATAAAGCGGTAGTGAAAGGGTGGAAGTCCTCCGATTCCCCTTCTTCCCAGAGTTTTCATTATTCCTGTGAGAATTAATATCTCTTCAAATTGTTGCTGATCTCCTTTCATAGAAATTATATGAGCCTTTCCCCACACCTGAAGTCCCCTCACCCGCATCAGTCCTCTCCCTCCCTTAATCCGGGAGGCAATGCTATAGGCAACGTTCTGGTTTGCTTTGAGATTAGCAAATTTGCCACCACCTTCAGAGAGAATATACACGGTTAACCCTCGCGTGAAATAACCAAGGGGGGTACAGCGAGGGGTATCATTCCTGCTGGTGGCGAGGCAGAGGATATCATGGTGCTTCATGAATTGGATAACCTCGCGCTCAAACTCTTTCACATGCTTAAACCTCCTCAAGGTAACTCCTGCCTGTGCGCAGAGCTTGAGAATAAAGTCATGGACTTTTGGAATCTGTAATCGAGGCATATAATCTCCAAAGAGGGTTCGATTTTATTTTTCCTTCCCTACTACCGTCATGTAAATGGTGCTTTCTTTCTCTCCATCAACACCCAGCAGCTCATTTACCTCTCCATCGTAGAGTGCTGCAATCTGACAGCTACTTAAACCGAGTGCAACCGCGCTCAACGCCACATTTTGTGCAATGTGTCCTGCATCGAGATAAATATAGCGATACGCCCTCTGTCGGTATTTCCACGTGGAGCGATCAAAAATGGCAGTCCACACCACTACCACATTAGCGTAGTAGGCAACTTCCTGATCCAGCGCAGCGCGCGCAATCTGAATAGAAAAATCTCCTAACTGTAGCTCTTCCAGCTCATGAGTTTCAACCGCGTAGTGATAGATACCTGGGGCAAGGTCTGAAACGCGGTGTACCACCAGGTAGGTTTCCACGGGATAGAGCGCACCGGCAGAGGGTGTGGTTCTGAGGCCAATCCCCTGCATCTTGAGAGTTATCCCCTGGCAGGCCCATAACATCTGAGAAAGATGGGAAACAGGGATGAACTCCTCCTTAAAGTCTCTCACACTTCGGCGCTTTTTTATCACCTCCCAGATGGATACCGCTCGCTCAAATGAGGGAGGCGGCAAGGCAACCCGTGGGGCAGCGCGATATCGTTTATACTGCTCCGGCTTACTTCTCCAATCAAGTTCCCCTCCAGGCAGCTTTCCCCGAACATACTTTGTCTCACTTTGAAAAATATCTCCTACCCCTTCCCTCATGGTTATCCCTCCTTTGTAAAACTTATAACCAGTAGCAGACAAAGGAAAATGATACATTGTCAGATTTCTTACTCATCTTAGAACATTAGCTAAAGTTGTCAAGAAGTGTTTATATGAGATACGGGATGTGCGATCTGAGATAGGTGAGGTGAGATATGCGATATGCAATTGAGGGATTCAGGAATTGAGGGATTGGGGAATTGAAATTGAAGATGTTGCAGGTTGCGAGTTATGGGTTGCATTGGCTTTCACACTTGCGAGCGTGTAAGCATGTAGGCGTGCTAGCTTGTTAGCTTGCTAGCCTGCAAGCGTGCGAGCATGCGAGCCGATTTCTAATCTTTACATTCCCTCCCCCAGTGCGTTATAATATTACCATCCGTATCCAGTAGTCTTTGCAGGTGAAAGTATCCTCTTATGCTGCATAAACCACTCCATGCACCATCCAAATACCTTTCCTATAGAATGTTTCCGAGGTGGGTAATCAGCATCGTGCTCACCCTCGTGAGTACAGTAGCCCTCTTCCTCTCGTGTGCTCATAAAGAGCCTGAACCTTTTCAAGCGGAGGGAAGAAGGCAGCCAGTGGTACAGGGAGAAATGATTCAGAATCCCTTAGGGGAACTTCTCAGCTACCTTCGACTGACTGAGGGTGACCTCGCAATAGAGCTCCCTAAGCCAAGCGAAGACCCCTTCCGATTGGAAAAGGTAAATGTGTTACTCAAAAAGCCATTAGCTATAGAATCCTATGCTGACTATCTTTCCCGCAAGATAGAAGAAGATAAGGTCTCTTTGCACGCAATGCTATCACTCGCCATTCATGAGCTAGAAATTGGTAGCAGCCCAACGCCTTCCTCCACGACCCCTTCATCCTCTGAAATAAAACGATTCAGTAAATTGTTTTCTCATTTCCCTGAAGAGGTGAGAGCTGAGCTTAGCGAATTTCTCTCTGCCACCTCTGCAGCTCATGCCATACTTAACGATGCCTTTTCTCCCCTCTCTCAGGATGAAGTCACCTTCCTAAAAAATTATTTTTCGGAGATGATGCTCAGCGACAAAATAGCACTGAAGGAAGCTGACCACTCTCTGCCCCCCACATCTTCCAGAGGAGAAGAGCAATTTGTAAGAGAAACTGCTTTCTATCTCGCCCATAAAATAAAGCGAAATGATTTCTATGCGGCAGCACTCGCTCTCGCAGCTGCTGTCGATCGGCTTGCAAAGAATATTCACCTTTTGAACAATCTAAACCGTAGTATAACCAGAGACCCTGATGTAGGAGGAGATCTTCTTGCATGTGCAGATACTCCCTTTGGAAAAGTAATGATAGGGGGAAAAGGCCCTAACACCTATCGCACCACCCAGGCACTTCTTATTATTGACCTGGGAGGAGACGACCAGTACCACAATGTTTCTCCCCCTCCTCATCAGCATTCTCTGGCAACTCTCCCCTCCATCATCATCGATCTTGAGGGAAATGATCTCTATAACTCACACATAAACTATACTCAAGGGTGTGGAAATTTTGGAGTAAGTTTTGTGGTTGATTGCTCAGGTGATGATACCTACCTTGCGCAGGATTTTGCGCAGGGGTGCGGATTTTTTGGAGTGGGGATTCTCTATGATAAAGAAGGAAACGACCGGTATCTCTCTGATATCATGGCACAGGGAGCAGCCGCCTTCGGCGTGGGAATCCTCTGCGACCTAGAGGGAAACGATTCCTATCAGGGGAACCTATATAACCAAGGTATGGGATTTGTAGGTGGTATGGGACTTCTCATTGAGGCGCAGGGAAATGATAGCTTTTTTTCAGGTGGAAAGTACCCCGACTTCAGAGAGCCCAAAGTAGCCTTTGATAGTTTTTCACAGGGATTCGGCTACGGGTGTAGAAACTTTGGGTCAGGTGGCATAGGAGTTCTCTGGGATGACCAGGGCAACGATCACTATAGCAGCAGCTATTTCTCTCAAGGCGCGAGCTACTGGCTTGCCCTCGGCTTACTTATCGACAACGGAGGCAGTGATACTTATCACGCACGGCGCTACACGCAAGGCGCGGGTACTCACCTGACCGTAGGGGCACTTATCGATCGTGCAGGAGACGACTGCTACACCTCGCTGGGTGTTTCTCAGGGTTGTGGCTATGACCACTCACAGGGAGTGCTCATTGATTACGAGGGGGATGATACCTACAGCGCTAAGTGGTTCGCCCAGGGGGCAAGTGGTGCTTCGGGGGTAGGACTGCTCCGTGATCACCGGGGAAACGATACCTACTTCTGTGGACCTTTCAACAGTCAGGGAAGTGGACAGTATGACACCAAGACTGAATCCGGAAGCATTGGACTGCTGTTAGACTTACAGGGTGAAGATAGATATGGAGAAAAGGGTGGAAATAACGCTCTCGGGCAGCAGGGAAGCTATGGTGGTGCTATCGATACCCCCACCTCCCTTTGGGATAGTAATATTCCCTCCTGGTCGGATGAGCAAGTTACTGCGGGCAGTACACACGAACCATACCTTTTGGAACCACCTCTTTTAGTACCCAGGGAACCTCTCCCAGAATTAGAAGCTAATCTGGAAAATGAGGAGTACCGTCAAAAGGTCATCAATCGCCTCGCTGAGCAAGGCCCATCTCTCATCCCGCGTCTGGTTGACTACCTGGAGATAAGGGATGATCTTCTCAAACTCACTATAATGGAAATTGTTCAGAAGATAGGGAAAGATGCAGCGCCTGAGTTAAGAAAATTGCTTGATAGTGAAACCCTCGATGCCTCCCTTATGCCTTCTCTTCTCTATATGCTTGGCGATTGCAGTGATGAACGTGCTGCTGACACCTTTCTCTCTTTCCTGAAAGGCAATGAAGCTAAACTGAGGGCTTTGGCGATGAGAGGGGTAAGCAGATTAAAACCTGTGCTTCCCCTAGGTCGATTAATCCCCTATGCGCACGATGAAAACCCTTCCGTGAGAAAGCACCTCGCCCTCACGCTCAAGGGATATCAGGAACCTGCTGCATTGCAAGTATTAATCACGCTTTTAGCAGATCCGCATTTCAACGTTCGCTTTGCAGCGGCATCATCATTGAGGAGTAACGGGGAGGAGGCAAAGCCATACCTTCTTAGCCTCATTACTCATCATGATAACTATCCCGGTTACGCAGTCAATCTTGCAAGAGATCTGATAAAGGGAGTGGCACTTGAAATGAAATAAGGTGGCGATGAGTGCTAAAGGTAAGCCCTGACAAAACTGTTGATTACGTTCGCATTAGAGACACCCATCATCATGAAGTTAATCCCCATTCCTTCCCCTGCCTTACCGTGGTGAACAACTCTCCCTTCAGCTTCGATGTAAATGTCCTCATACTCGTCTTTACCAGGTATTTCAAACCCAAGGGGAATTCTGGTATTGATAGGTAACAATTTAAACTCCTGCGATGTGATTATAAAGCATCCACCTACTGAGATATCTCTCATCATTCCAATCTCGTGAGTATTTCTGTTTATAGCCTTTAATCCAAACTCTAAGCGAGGATGTATTCTCCATTCAGCCATGGGCAATTCATCCGTAGTTAAGTCAAGCAGTCACCTAAATGGTTTTTATCTATTGTTTAATTATAAAGATATTTTAAGAATATGTCAAATAATAAAAAGAAAAAAGGTTTTCAAGGTAAAGATGAAAAAAGCAAAAAATAAAAAATTGAGTAAACTTCATCAAAATGATATAGAAGAAATTACTGTTCCACATTGAGAACTAAATATAAATCAAATTGATATAATTACTTTAAAAAAACTCAAAGGCGTAAGATAAAACTTTTACCAGGGAGGTGAGAATTGAAATGAAAGCTATGCTACTCACCACACCTCACCCAATCGAAAAAAACCCCCTTGAATTAGTTGACATCCCTTTGCCCCAGCCGAAGCCACACGAAATGCTCCTTGAGAACAAGGTCTGTGGCATCTGTCACACTGACCTTCACACGGTCGAAGGAGAACTTCCCCTTAAGAAAAAACCGATTATCCCCGGTCACCAGGTAGTAGGGATGGTAAAACAGATAGGCAACAAGGTGAAAAGATTCAACCTGGGAAACCTGGTGGGAGTAGCCTGGCTCCACTCAACCTGCGGCAAGTGCTCCTTCTGCAGTGAAGGAAAGGAAAACCTCTGCGAGGGTGCACAATTCACCGGACTTGATGTCGATGGGGGCTATGCCCAGTATATGGTGGTGCCTGAAGCGTTTGCCTATACTATACCTGATGGATTCTCGCTACGAGAGGTAGCGCCATTGCTCTGTGCAGGAATCATAGGGTACCGTGCCCTGCGCCTCAGTAAGATTCATCCAGGCCAACGCCTTGGACTCTATGGGTTTGGCGCTTCCGCTCATGTCTCTATCCAGGTGGCACTCTACTGGGGATGCGCCGTGTATGTCTTTACCCGAGGTAAAACACATCAGGAGTTTGCCAGAAAAATGGGGGCATGCTGGGTAGGAACCTCCAAAGATAATCCTCCTGAAAAGCTTCATAGCGCTATTATTTTTGCACCTGCCGGAGAACTGGTGCTTGACGCACTGAAGGTTTTAGAAAAGGGGGGTACTCTGGCGCTCGCAGGAATTTATATGACCCCCATTCCCCAGATTGACTACGCTGCCTTATACTATGAGAGAACCATTCGCAGCGTTGCCAACAGCACCAGAAGAGATGGTGAGGAACTTTTGAAGCTTGCCGCCGAAATCCCCATTCACACCGAAACCCAAGTGTTCCCACTTAAGGAGGCAAACCAGGCACTTAAGGCACTAAAGCATGGTGAAATTAATGGTGCGGGGGTATTGGAAATCAAATAGACGATGAGATATGTGTATCTGCAATGTGAGATCTGTGATCAATGCCATCCAAATAAAAATCTAATTTGGACAAAATTGATCCTGCATCATGTATCTTGTATCTTGAATCGCATATCAATTTCCAATTTCAAAATACCTAATTATTTAAGCCTGACCCCAGGTTTTTCTGTGTGGATCAAAAAGATTCTCCTCAGACAATCCTGAGCTGTACAATGTGATTCGTGATATGCTTGAAGGTGATGATGGGAAGGTTGATGTGGAGATCCCTGAAGACATCATCAAGGAAATGCAGTATATTGACTTGAAAAAAATCTATAGTGAGCTCCCTGGAGTAATTGAGAAAAGGAAAAACTCCACTGTCAAAAAACTTGCTAACGACTTTCCTGTTTTCGAAAACGACAAGATGTCTCTGGTTGCTGTGTTTAATGAGGTTCTTCTTCTGGCGAATGAGGGGAAAGTTCTCCTTGTTCAGATGGAGGGGGATGTTGGGATTAGTGTGTTAATATAATTCTTCTGATTAAACAGGTTCTTATCATAATGCTCTTGACCCTCTCTAACAATAGGAATATATTGAAAATCAAGTAACTAAAGGTGTCACTATATTATGGTATATTTTGTATCTTTAAAGCTTTTGCTGAACCCTGTTCCCCGATTACCTGATTTAAGGCTCAGCACTGTGATAACGGAATTACTGGAACTACGTTCTTAATAGGAGCCATTTATGAACAACTTCGGCGAAAAGGTCAGTTTCATCTGGTCGGTCGCCGATCTCCTGCGTGGGCCCTACCGCCCGAACCAGTACAAGGACGTCATGCTGCCTATGACCGTTCTGCGCCGCCTCGACTGTGTGCTGGAACCAACCAAGGATAAGCTGCTTGAACGTCTCAAGAAGCTCCAGGGCGGCAAGGTCAAGAACGTCGAACCGATTCTGTGCCGAGTATCTGGCGTCCCCTTCTACAATACAAGCCGCTACACCTTTGAAAAGCTCAAGGGCGACCCCAACAACATCGCTGCAAACCTGACCAACTACATCAAGCGGTTCTCCACCCGTGCCCACGAGATCATCGAGCATTTCGGTTTTGAAGAGCACATCGCCAAGCTCGACAAGGCGGACCGCCTGTATCTGGTAGTCTCCAAGTTCTGCGATATCGACTTGCACCCTAACACCGTCTCGAACATCGAGATGGGCTATATCTTCGAGGAGCTTATCAGGCGGTTCAATGAGGCGTCGAACGAGGAGGCGGGCGACCACTTCACCCCTCGCGAAGTCATCCGCCTGATGGTAAATCTTCTCTTCATGCCGGACGGTGATGTCCTCACCACGAAGGGCATTGTGAAGACCCTCTACGATCCGGCTTGTGGGACCGGTGGTATGTTGTCTGTGGCTGAGGATTACGTGCGCGAACTCAACCCCGATGCCCGCCTGGAAGTCTTCGGCCAGGACTACAACGCCCAGGCTTATGCCATCTGCGGCTCGGACATGATGATCAAAGGCCAAGACATCGATCACATCGCCTATGGCGACAGCTTCACCAATGACCGTTTCCAGCATCACAAATTCGATTATATGCTGGCTAATCCACCCTTCGGGGTGGAATGGAAGCCGGAAGCAGATTTTATCACGCGCGAGCATGAGGAACAGGGGTTCGGCGGCCGCTTCGGTGCGGGATTGCCACGTATCAACGACGGCTCCCTTCTCTTCCTCCAGCACATGATCAGTAAGATGAAAGACCCCAAGGAAGGCGGCACGCGCCTTGGGATCGTTTTTAACGGCTCACCGCTCTTCACTGGTTCGGCAGGTTCGGGCGAGAGCGAAATTCGCCGTTGGATAATCGAGAACGACTGGCTCGAGGCAATCGTTGCACTGCCTGACCAACTCTTTTATAACACCGGCATCTATACTTACCTCTGGATTGTCACTAATCGAAAGGAACCCCATCGCAAGGGCAAGATTCAGCTTGTGGACGCCGCAATTTTCTTTAAAAAGATGCGCAAGAGCCTGGGCAACAAGCGCAATCAAGTCTGCGAAGACCAACGTAACGAAGTCACCCGCCTATACGGAGACCTCAAAGAAGGTAACTGCGTCCGCATCTTTGATAATGCTGACTTTGGCTACCAACACCTCACTATCGAGCGGCCCCTGCGACTCAATTTTGCTGTCGATGAGGAGCGGATTGCTTGCCTGAAGGAAACCAGCGCCTTCACCAATCTCGCCAACAGCAAAAAACGCAAGGACACCAAGGCTGCCCAGGCTGAGATCGCTAGGGAAATGAAATTCCAGAATGCAATCCTTTCAGCTTTATCCACTCTCGCACCCAATGGCGTAATCAAAAACCGAGATAAATTTGCGGAGATGATGAGTGACATCTTCAAAGCAGCCGGGCTCAAGGTCCCAGCCGCGCTATTCAAAGCCATCCTTATGGCTATGGCTGAGCGGGACGACAAGGCAGATGTTTGCACGGATTCCAAAGGAAATCCGGAGCCAGATCCTGAGCTGCGAGACTACGAGAACGTTCCGCTCAAGGAGGACGTGGACGAGTACATGAAGCGCGAGGTCTTCCTCCACGTGCCTGATGCCTGGGTGGACGAGTCCAAGACCAAGGTCGGTTATGAGATCAACGTTATTCGAGAGTTTTATAAATACCAGACCCCTCGCATTCTCGATGATATTGAAGAAGACCTCAAACAGATTGAGAGAGAGATCGCGCAAATGCTTATGGAGGTAACGCAATGACGTGGCCTCGTTATCCAGAGTACAGAAATACCAGTCTCCCATGGTTAGGTCAAATCCCCGAGCATTGGGATGTGAGAAAGCTGAAATTTATTGCCTCCGTTACGCTAAGCAATGTAGACAAAAAAACCGACGAAAATGAAGAGCCAGTTCGCCTCTGCAACTATATAGATGTCTATTACAACGACTTCATAACGTCAGAGTTGGAGCTAATGCATGGTTCTGCCACCAGGACCGAAATTGAGAAATTCACGCTTAGACGGGGTGACGTCATCGTCACTAAAGATTCTGAATCGTGGGATGACATTGCTGTGCCAGCATATGTTCCAGCAGACCTCGATGGCGTTCTTTGTGGCTACCATCTAGCAATTATTCGAGCAGACAAGCGTATATCAGATGGCGGCTACTTGTTTCGTGCTTTTGCAGCACGAGGTGTGAACGACCAATTCCGAGTTGCCGCTACTGGAATCACACGTTATGGCCTTGGCAAGTACTGGTTGGACAATAGTCTGTTTCCGGTGCCTCCGATAGATGAACAACTTGCGATTGTGAGATTTTTAGATCGCAAGATGGCAAGAATCGACCAATTGTTGGTGAAGGTCGAGAGGCTTGCTGGGAAGTTGGGGAACACAGCAACTTCGTTACTTGCCGAGTACCGCACGGCTCTCATTACAGCGGCCATCACTGGCAAGATCGATGTTCGCAAGGAGGTTTCCTGATGCGTGTAGAAGTAAAACCTGAAATGCTACGCTGGGCACGCGAGCGTTCCAGACAGACAACAACTAAACTGGCTGGCCGATTCCCGAAACTCAAACTCTGGGAGCGAGGTGAGGTCAACCCAACTCTCAAGCAACTCGAAAGCTTTGCCAAGGCCACGCATTTACCCGTCGGTTACTTATTTCTTACGGAACCACCGGTCGAGTCCATACCGATTCCTGACTTCCGTACAACCGGTAACGAGTACCTCGGACACCCGAGCCCGGACCTGCTCGACACGATCTACATCTGCCAGCAGCGCCAGGAGTGGTACCGCGATTTCGCTCGATCCATGGGTGAAGATCCGCTTTCGTTCATCAGTTCCGCTAATCTCACAAGTGACATCGTTGCAACTGCGGCGGACATTCGGCATTCACTCAAGTTCGACATTGAAGAGCGCCGCCAAATAACCACATGGACAGAAGCATTGCGTCATTTCATTGAGCAGGCGGATGATTTTGGGGTGATGGTGATGGTGAGTGGAGTTGTGGGAAGCAACAATCGGCGCAAATTAGATCCAGAGGAATTTAGAGGGTTTACGCTGGCCGATGACCTTGCGCCGCTTGTGTTTATCAATGGTTCGGACACCAGGGCCGCACAGATGTTCACGCTCGCGCATGAACTAGCCCATCTCTGGCTGGGCGAATCGGCGCTCTCTGACATCGGGCCTGTATCTTATCCGTCACACAATGTCGAGATTTGGTGTAACCAGGTTGCCGCAGAGCTCTTGGTGCCTCTTTCCGTGATCAGAGAAGAATATCGACAGAGTGATGAGTTGAGCAACGAGGTTAACCGCCTGGCACGGCGTTTCAAGGTAAGCACACTGGTTATTCTACGACGTATCCATGATATAGGCGGCCTCTCCCGTGAAGAACTCTGGGATGCCTTTGATGAGGAATTAGAACGGTTGCGTGCGATTTCAAAGGGTAGCGGTGGCAACTTTTATTTGACACAAGCCGTTCGGGTTAGCAAACGATTTGCCCGCGCACTTGTCATCAGTACACTGGAAGGCCAAACACTTCATCGGGACGCATACCATTTGCTCGGATTCTCGAAGCTTGCGACCTTTCACGAACTCGGACACAGCCTGGGGGTACTCTGATGGCTTACCTGCTTGACGCTGATGTGTTTATACAAGCGAAAAACCTCCACTATGGTTTTGATTTTTGTCCAGCTTTTTGGGAATGGCTTATTGCGAACAACAAGGCAAAAAGGGTTTTTAGTATTGAGAAAGTCGGTGATGAGATAGAAGCTGGCGGCGATGATCTTGCGACTTGGGCCACGCAGCGCGGTTCGAGTTTCTTCTTGAAGCCTGATTCCGCAATACTGCCTGCCCTCGGTTCGGTCAGTAATTGGTCGACGAGTCAAAGCTACGAACCTGCTGCTGTGAGTATATTTTTTCAAATCGCCGACTATTATCTGGTGGCCCACGCCTTGGCTCACAAATACACGGTCGTAACCCATGAGGTTGCATCTCCTTCAACAAAAAAGATCAAGATTCCAAATGTTTGCATTGGTCTTAATATTAAGGTCATGACGCCCTATGAGATGCTCCGACATGAACGAGCACGGTTTGTCTTGGGACCAAACAAATGACACAAACAAACGAAAAGACATTCGAAACCGCTATTGAACACCACCTGACCACGGCAGGAGGGTACGAGAAAGGCAACCGCGATGCGTTCGACCAGGAGCGCGGACTATTCCCTGGCAACGTGATCTCTTTCATTCAAACGACTCAGCCCAAAGAGTGGGAATACCTCACCAGCCTCCAGAAGGACAAGGCCGAGGAAACGCTGCTGGACGACCTATGCCGGGCGCTGAATTCCGAGCATGAGGGATGTCTCTCCGTCCTTCGCCACGGGTTCAAGTGCTTTGGCAAGCTCTTCCGCGTTGCTTACTTCGCCCCGGCAAGCGGTCTCAATCCTGATATCCAGAAGCTCTACGAAGCCAACTGTATCACCATTACGCGCCAGCTCCGCTACTCAGCAAAGCACGGCAACACACTCGACGTGACTTTGGCACTGAATGGCATTCCCGTTGCCACGGCGGAACTCAAGAACCCTATGACCGCACAAACCTGGTGGCATGCGGTTACTCAGTACAAGAACGACCGCGACCCGGTCGACCTGATCTTCCAGTTCAAGAAGCGCACGCTCGTCCATTTTGCCGTGGACACGGACGAGGTTTACATGACCACACGCCTATCGGGGCGAAACACACACTTCCTACCGTTCAACCAAGGCTGCGGTAGCGGTGCGGGTAATCCGGAGAATCCCAGCGGCTATAAAACCGCCTATCTATGGGAAGAGGTTCTGGAGCGGCACAGCTTCCTCGACATCCTTGCACGGTTCATTCACCTACAGGTCGAGGAGAAGAAACTTGGCAGTAAAAAGGTCAAGCGTGAAACCATGATCTTCCCGCGCTACCACCAGCTTGACTGCGTGCGGATGCTAGTAGCTAGTGCAAGAAGCCAGGGAACTGGTGTCAACTACCTGGTTCAGCATTCGGCGGGAAGCGGTAAGTCTAACTCCATCGCATGGGTCGCCCATCGCCTTTCAAGCCTCCATGACGAAAGGGATAATAAGGTCTTTGATTCGGTCATCGTAGTCACCGACCGGGTGGTCCTTGACCAGCAACTTCAAAACACGATCTACCAGTTTGAACACAAACAGGGCGTGGTTCAAAAGATCGACATTAACTCGACCCAATTGGCCGAGGCCCTCGGTTCGGGTGTGCCCATCGTCATCACCACGCTCCAGAAGTTCCCCTTTGTTACAGAGAAGATAGGTGACCTGCCTAAGCGGAAGTACGCCGTCATCATAGACGAGGCACATAGCTCCCAGGGAGGCGAGACGGCAACGGAGCTTAAGGGTGTGCTTGCGGGTGCAGCTATCAAAGAAGAAGCCCGGGCAAAGGCCGAGGAAGAATTGTTGCCCAACTACGAGGAGGAAATTCTCAAGACCATGGCCAAGCGCGGCCGCCAGCCCAACATCAGCTTTTTTGCCTTTACCGCAACACCCAAGTACAAGACGCTGGAGGTCTTCGGCACGTCGGGAGCGGACGGCAAGCCTGAGCCCTTTCACCTCTACAGCATGCGGCAGGCCATCGAGGAAAATTTCATTCTTGACGTGCTCCTGAACTATACTACATACAAGACCTACTACCGGTTGATCAAGTCCATCGAAGATGATCCCAAGGTGGACAAACGAAAGGCCGCACGGGCACTGGCGAGATTCATGAGCCTTCATCCGCACAACATCGCTCAGAAGACCGAGGTCATGCTAGAGCATTTCCGCCACTTCACCATGCACAAGATCGGCGGCAGGGCAAAGGCTATGGTAGTCACCTCCAGTCGTCTGCACGCAGTCCGATATAAGCAGGCGTTCGATAAATACATCTCTGAGAAGGGCTACAAGGGAATTAGGACGTTGGTTGCCTTCTCCGGCACGGTGATTGATCCTGATATTCCTGAGGTGGAATACACAGAAGTCCGCATGAACAAGGGCATCCGCGAGAAGGAACTTCCTGAGCGTTTCAGCACCGATGAGTACCAGGTGCTCCTTGTGGCTGAGAAGTACCAAACGGGTTTCGATCAGCCATTGTTGCACACCATGTACGTAGACAAGCGACTTGCAGGTATCCAGGCAGTGCAGACACTCTCGCGCCTCAACCGCACGCACCCAGGTAAGGAAGACACCTTTATTCTAGACTTCGTGAACGAACCTGAGGAGATCCTCAAGGCATTCCAGCCTTACTACGAACAAACGCTCATCGGCGAGCGAGCCGACCCGAGGCAGCTTTATGAGTTGCAGGCCAAACTGAATGGATATCAGGTCTATTATAAGGCAGAGGTCGAAGAATTTTGTAAGGTCTTTTACAAGCCCAAGCACAACCAGACACCCGCCGACCACGCACGGATGAACGCCTGCATCGACCCAGCGGTAAGCCGCTACAACGGGCTTGAGGAAGAGATCCGGGAGGAGTTCCGCAAGACACTTGTGGCCTACCGGAACCTGTACGCCTTTATGTCCCAGGTAATCCCTTTCCAGGATTCGGATCTGGAGAAGCTCTATTCGTATATACGTTTTCTATTGACGAAGTTACCCAGAAGCGACCGGTGGACACTTTACCACTTTGATGATGAGGTGGCACTCAAGTACTACCGGCTGCAGAAGATCAGCGATGGGTCAATCCTCATGGAGCCAGGTGCACGTTATGAAGTATCAGGCCCCACATCTGTCGGTACAGGAATTTCCCGGGGGGAAGAGATCGAGCTGTCAAAGCTGATCGACATCCTCAATGAAAGGTTTGGCACGGAGTTCAAGCCCGCCGACCAACTCTTCTTCGAATCGATACGAGAAGACGCGTTGTCCGACAGCAGCCTCCGTCAGGCAGCGCTAGCCAACACAATGGAAAATTTTGGCTACGTCTTCCGCAAAGCTCTGGAGGGTCTTTTCATCGATCGCATGGAGCAAAACGAGGAGATTACTGCTAAGTTCATGAATGAGGACCAGTTCCGCGAGGCTGTAAGCCAACACCTCCTCAAGGAGGTTTATAAGCAGATTTGTGGGGAGGTAAAATGACCCCCGAAAAGTTCAGTGGCATTACTGGTACACCAATCAATATGAAGGGTGAGTACTACCCTGGCCTTTTCCGCAGTGCTGATACTGCGTCTGTTTTGGCGTAGAAAACTTATCTTGTGCTTCAATGAGTTCACCTCGGTTTACTTGTGCTGGGCAGTGATATTAGTGCTTTCACAGCTCTCAGATCAACGTTTTGAACACATGGCTGTCCTCAGCAGTGGCAATAACCCTCACGCTTGGACTTTTGATTCTTTGAATAAAAAAGGGAGACGTCGATTCTGAAAACAATTTGAAAATAGTATTCAGCAGTTGTCAGTTTACAGATGAGAGAAATCAGAGACCGTTGAGCACGTGTCCAAATTCCGGTGAGAGGTTGAAATCCAGGGCGTCAGGACATGCCTTACAAGGTCTATAATCCAGTTTAACTGGAGCGCCTACCTCAAGTGTGCTAGCCGCCCCTTTCAAATTAAAAAGGATATCTTCCATTGAAAGAGGTTTGTGATTTATAAAATTAGGGATATGAAGTGGTGTTAGGCTATCTTCTTTGAGGGGAAACATAATAGCGACTTAAAAATAATATTGGGCAAAACACAGAAAGATGACTACGGCACACAATCAGCGTCCGCCATTCCCGAAGAGGGAAATATCTGATACATTCCTTGATTTCGCATCACCACTTCTGGATGTCCTACCTCGTGGCGTTGGCAAGGCGGAGTTCGAGGATGTGCTCAAGATTGCCTTCACCGTGTGGAATGCCGTCGTGTATGCTGACGTCACTGGAGATGAGAAGCATCTGGAGACGATTCGCAAGTTGACCGCTCAGGATCCGGATCCGATTGCTCTCCCGCTGATTAAACAACTGATCGATCGGAAGAGAGCAATGTTTGGAGCCGACCACAGACTAATCGGACAGTACAAAGTGACAGCCAAGCAGGGTGGGTTCAATCTCTGGGCCGAAGCAAGGACACCCTATCCAGAGACATAGATAGAATGCTGAACAAGACGTCGAAGGTTACGGCTCGCAGGCTCTCTGAACCTCAACGAAGTCGTTCAGTGAGGGAATATAAAAATGAGAAAAATCAAACAAAAAAAGCT
>Ga0315295_10002324_pt1 | contig 16144 bp, 15 predicted proteins | sample YL17G14_0_MG_FD_204453 | JGI IMG/M metagenome (GOLD analysis project Ga0315295, IMG submission 204453) | Sediment microbial communities from Yellowstone Lake, YNP, Wyoming, USA - YL17G14_0 | ecosystem: Environmental > Aquatic > Freshwater > Lake > Sediment | place: USA: Wyoming | collected... | reverse complement strand
CTTCAACTGATTTATAGAAGAACTGTACTTGAATTATCTGAGGGTAGAATAAAAGAAGCAAATGACGATATTGAAAAATACATATCTGCCCTTAAGATTAATTTCACTTCGGAAGCAGATATAGCTTCAAATCTGGGAGATATTTATTGGGATGCAAACATACTGTATAAAGCAGAGGCATATTTTCGACAAGCTCTGTTGTTAGAATCTAAAAATCCAGACAGAATGAATTATCTTGCTTATTTCTTGATTGATAATACTCGAAACATTAATGAAGGTTTAGAACTTGTTGAAAAGGTCTTGACAATAAATTCTGATGACCACGATTATTTACATACAAAAGGCTGGGGATTATATAAACAAGGGAAATCCAAGGAGGCATTTGAGATTCTCCAAAGGAGCTGGGATTTAAGAATGAAGAATGCTGTTTACAACCATCCTGCTTTCCTTCATCTTGCGGAAGCAAAAACGGCTGTTGCTGGGCAGAAGAACAATTAAATACACAAACATGATTAAGGTCAACAATGCCAAGGGAGGGCAGCCAATAATAAGGAAATCTAAAAAATTGATACCACCCAGATGTCAATATTTCATAACTGCTTCATTGTCTGAGTGGAGATTAAGGGAGTCGAACCCTTGTCTTGTGACTGCGAGTCACATACTCTAACCAACTGAGCTAAATCCCCTGTTTGAACTGCCCAAATGTAAGGGGAAATTAGTAATAATAAAACTTTTTGAAAATGGTTTTGGTTATTGCTTTGCGGGAAAGCCAGTAATTACAAATTTTATCATTGTTTTATTATGCAGGTAAAAAGCCCCTGGATCAGCTTACAATTATTTACCTGAGAACAAAGTCGTAACCGAGATCGCGATCACTTTGCTTTTCATTTCCGAATCACCTGTTATCCAAGGGGATATGTTTACAAGACCTAATTCATATTGAGCAGAAATCAGGAATCTTTTGATGTTTACTCCGGCTCCAAAATTAAATCCAATATCAAAACGTTTCAGATCATCATTTTCACCTGATCCGAAATTTATCTTTTTTAACTCACCCCCTTTTTCTTTATTACCACCAATGCCACATGCGAAATATGGGCCAGCAAACAGATATATTTTTACCATATCTGAACCAATGCTGTACGCAGCATTAACAGGAATCTCAATATAAATTGGAGATATAGTGACCTCTGTAGTGTCAATTTTATAAATAGAACCTTTGGAAGAAAACAAAAGGCCAGACCGCAGTGCAAAATTGCCTTTTATCGGGATTTCAGAAATTCTGCCGATATGAATACCTGTCATTGTCTCTGTTTCGAAATTTGTACCTGAAGGTTTCAATGTCATAGTTGATAAATTAAAACCAATCATATATCCGGACTTAATCTGAGCATGCAGATCTGTAAAAACAACCATTAAGAAAATCACCGGTACAGGTATCAGGTAGTTTTTCATTTATACATTAAACTGATAAAGAAGCTGTCATTCACATATTTTGATTCCGCATCCTTTGTTATCTGCTTTAATTCCTTATCATTACCGATGTTGTTGAAGAATGAATGTTTTTCAGTTCATTAATCCAGTCCTGCTTCCCTAAGTAGTGCTAAATAGCCAGATCCTTCAGGAAAAATGCCAGAATTGTTTTTGAGCATAGGCAGAAATGTATCATGCTCATTCAAAGCTCTCTTAAGCCATTCGGTTGCCAGAGCCTCTTCCCCGCGGAATCTGTATATAAGGAAAAAAGATGTCGGAGGTATATATTCAGTCTCTGACCTTTTCTTTAAACTCTCAAATAGTGTCTCTGCCTGATCTGTTTTCCCGTTTCCATAATAATTACAGACTAGAGTAGCTGTAATAAACGGATTTCCGGCTGAAAGATCAAGAGACTTCTCATATTCTGTAATTGCCTCTTTGAACATCTGTTTTGCCAGATAAGCATTTGCAAGCTCAAAGTGAGCATAGAAATAATCCGGATCCATTGTCAGGCTCATTTGATATTCTTCTATAGCTCTGTCGTACTGACCATTATATGCGAAAGCAGCGCCAGTCCGCGCAATAACAAATGTTGAAAGCGGGTCAAGCTCCTGTGCCCGTTTTGCTTCGGAGATAGCTTCGTCGTGATGTCCGGTAATTGTAAGCAAATTTGAATAATCTGTATGAATCAGGGATGAGTTTGGATTTAACTCAAAGGCATGCCTGTAATTCCTTTCTGCTTCCTTCCAGTTCCAGTAATAAAATGTATTAAAATTTCCAAGCTGCCAATAGGCTTCAGCAAGGGTACTGTCTATTTTCAGAGCTTTTCTTACATATTCATTTGCTTTGGGAATTCCTTTATCCGGCGGAACATTTCCCCAAAAGGTACTGCTCCCGTTGAACTGAGATAGTCCTATATAAGCAAGTGCAAAGTCCGGATCCTTCCGGAGCGCCTGTTCAAAATAATCCGCAGCTTCTCTTAATCCTTCCTTCGTCATCTTCTGATAAAAGTAAGTGCCTTTCAAATACAGATTATAAGCTTCAAGATTATCTGTCGGGACTTTTTCAATAAGCTGCTTTTCCTCAGGAGTGATTATTGCTTTTAACTCTGAAGCTATTGCCCGGGCAATCTTGTTACGTATCCTTACATAATCCCTGACTTCTCCAATTTCCTCCTCATAAGACTCTCCCCAGAGATGCTTTTCTTTATTAGCGGCAATCAACTGAATACTCAGGATGAAGGTATTGCCATATTTCTGTCCGCTTCCTTCAATAATATAGTTTACATTCAGTTTTTTAGCGATTTCCGGAATGGTTGGTCTGTCTGTTCCCTGGTAATGAGTGGTAGATGTTCGTGAAAGAACCCTGAGATCTTTAATTTTCATCAGATTATTCAGGATTTCTTCCATGATTCCATTAATAAAGTATTGATTGCTGTCACTTGGGCTGTCATTAATAAATGGCAAAACAGCTATTGATTTTTCAAGTTTGGTTACATCTGTATTGAGCCTCCATTTATTAATGAAATTAATAGCGAGCAACACAGCGATCACAACTGCACTGACATACGTTGCAACCTTCCAACCGCCTGAAGCTGAAGGTGTTGTCTGGACATCTAGTTTAACTGCACTGACTGGCTTTGTTTTCCTGACACCTGAAGGTGTTATATCATATACCCATGAAGCGAAAACAGAAATGACAAAGCCTATGCAAAGCAGAACAATTACCAGAGCTGTTGTCCAGTCAGGTAATTGTAATGGCCGTTCAACTATGTCAACAAGCTGGAGAATAACGAATGAAACAGCAGCATATACAGTTATCACATGGACAACTTTACGCCGCTTCAGCTCCTTCCAGAACCTTTCAAAACTATTGGTTTCCTGAGCCATAAGGTATTAAAAAGTATTGTACATGTAAAATTACGCTATCCTGATGCCAAAGTCAAGTGGTGGTCAGATTAATGAAACGGTGGTATTTGATTTTACAAATCGGTGTGTAAAAAGGTGCAGGACACAAGACGCAAGACGATGGGTTAAAACCATGTGCCGTGAGTCGTGAGTCGTTTGTCGTGCTTACTTAATTTAATATCCGGGGGCTTTTTATTCTAAGAATCTGATCCTTATTTGACTTTGGCAACAGGAAAGTTTAACTTTACCTGTATAATATCAGCTTATGGCTCGTAATATGAATAATATTGAAAAATTTTGGTATGAGCTGAAACGACGAAAAATTGTAAATATAATTACTGTATATTCTGCATTGGCAACAGTAATAGTGATTCTTATCATCTGTTAATTATGAAAAAGTTTGGAAAGCTAGAAAAAATTGATCCTCGTGAAATCTGGAATGGAGAAACATCTGATTTTACTTCCTGGTTATCTCAGGACGAAAATATTGATGAGCTTGGAAATACTATAGGGATGGAACTGAAAGTCCAGGAACAAGAACAAAAGGTGGGTGTATTTCACGCAGATATTCTCTGTAAAAACGTCCTGACAGATCATTTTGTCCTGATAGGTACTCAATTAGAGCGATCAGATAATACTCATCTTGGACAATTAATGACCTCTGCAGCAGACCGGAAAGCAGTAACAATAATTTGGATTGCCAAGTCATTTTTTGAAGAACACTGGACAGCGCTGAACTGGCTTAACAATATAACTAATGAATCAATCAAATTCTTCGGCATTGAAATTAATGCTTATAAAATCGGAGATAGCTTACCTGCACCTAGTTTCAATATTGTTGTTAAACCAAATGATTTGACTAAACAAGTAAAAAAACCTACCTCCACGCAAAAATTAACAGGTATAGAATATTTGCAGCTGGAATATTGGCATGGACTCAAGAACTTTATGGAAGAAAATAATAGTTTTGTAAAACTGCTCGGCACGCCACCTAAAAGTTGGTTTGATATTACACTTGACAGAGATAAATATTTTCTCTCTGTAGCTGTCAATTCACAGGATAATAGCTTAATCATATCGTTAACTATTATTGGAGAAAAGGCAATAGATGATTTTGAAAGACTATATAAAATTGCTTATAAGGACTCTCTGATAGAAGTCAGCAAGGACCTGATTTGGTATAATATGCAGGCAAACATTAAGAGTGTGGTAAGTTTAAAAACATACGCAGACTTTACTGAAAAAAATGACTGGATAAATCAATTCACATGGTTTAAACAGAATCTTGAGAGATTTGACAACTATTTCAGACCAAAGATTAAGCAGTTATATTAGCAGACATTTCTATATTTTGGATTTTAAAAGGACGTGCATGACCGAATGACAGCACGACCGCACGACAATATTATTTCCCCGGCTACAGCTTTTGTTATTTTATAAGTTCCTGCTGTTTTTCTTATATCTTCTGTAGGCAACATTTCTTGTCTTTATATTATGCTTGGAGTAGAAAGCCTTATTCCTGCCTAATTGGAGGTTGTCCAGAAGCATCAACCCCCTCAGCTCACTATGGTTTTTCCTGCTGGTGGCACAGCTTGTTAATGCCATTGCAACCAACAGTAATATAAGCACTGATATGATTAATCTTTTCATTTTGCCTCATTTTATCCTTTTATCCGCGTTACGAAAATCAAGTTTGCAGAATTGACACCAATTAATCAATCACTTTTCTACCTTATACGTAAATCCTTAAGAAAAGTTCCAAAATGGGATAATCTACCTGATCAGGAAGATTAAAGATCACAGATTAAAGTACTGGGACGGAAGATTTTTCATTATATTTATTACATAAATATGTTATTATGAAAAGGCTGGCCATTGGTTTGCTGATTTTGCAGTTAATGCTCGCAAGCGTTAGCTGCAGCCGAGATACTGAAAAAATCATCGGCATTAAAATCTATGAGTATAACCAGGACTTAAATCAGCTGGTTGAAAAGTGGAAAAGAATGGGTATCAATACAGCTTTTGTCAGTAAAGAGCTGGCAGCAAATACAGCCTTCAGGCAAATATTGAAAGAAAACAATATAGGGGTTTATATCATTTTCCCGGTGTTCTATAACCCCGAATTACTTCAGCACGATAGTACACTTTATGCAATAACAGATAAGGGCAAAATTGCCAAAGACGATTGGGTTGAGTTTGTCTGTCCTTCACGCACTGTGTACAGGACAATGAAAATTGACGAAGCTGCTGAGCTTGTCAGAAGGCTGCAACCGGATGGCCTGAGCATTGATTTCATCAGGCAGTTTGTATTCTGGGAAATGATCTATCCTGACCGGGAAGCAGAGAGCATTGATATGGCATGCTTTTGCGACAGCTGTGTAAGAGGTTTCTGCAGGGAGAAAGACATTAGTCTTCCTGATACCTGTGCAACTGTTTCACAAAAGGCCTCCTATATTTTGAATCACTATTCAGACGGCTGGAATGATTATCGTTGTGACCTGATTGCTTCAATGGTGAAGGAAATTGCTGAAAAGGTGCACAGAGTTATTCCTGATATAAAGATCAGCGTTCATGCTGTTCCATGGAGGGATTCTGATTTTGGGGGGGCAAACAAAAGTATAGCCGCACAGGACCTGCAAAAGATCGCACCAGATGCCGATTACATATCCCCGATGTGTTATTCCCAGATGCTCAGACGTGATGCTGACTGGATTGCATCGGTAGTAACTGAAATGGACAGGAAAGCCAGAGGTAAAATCCTGCCAAGCATTCAGGTATATCCCTATTATATTGATGATCCTTTCACAGTTACAGATTTCAGACGGTGCATTGATGCTGCCTTAAAGGCACCCTCCCGGGGGGTGGTATTCTTTTCATGGCCATTGTTTGAGAAAGATCCGGAACGGATGAAGATTAGAAATAATAAGCAAAGATGATAAGAGACCTGCCATATTAGCAGTCAATTTTATTATTTATCGAGACGTATAAGGAAACCTCCGCCGGGGGCAAGATGTATATTCATTTCATCATTTTTTTTAACCACAACTCCTTTCTGAAGCACATAGTCGGCAGCATAGCGGTCAGCATTGACTCCATCAAGGCAGATGGTTGCTTCATAATTGCCGTCTGCCAGGAAATCAAATTTTATGGTGAGATCCCTTGCCGACCAGTCAGTCATCCCGGCAACAAACCAGTTATTTCCTTTCTGCCTGGCAGTGACAATGTATTTACCGATTTTTGCATCCGTAATAATTGTTTCATCCCAGGTTGTTGGCAGATGTCCGATAAGTTCCATGAAATCTGGTTCGCGCATGCCTTCTGACGGATTACCGGAAAATATCTGCATGGGACTGTCGTAAATAATAAACATCGACAGCTGATGACAACGTGTGCCGGGACTTGTTACAACACCTGAAACAGGTCTTGTTACTTTAGATGTGGCATTATTAAGTATCCCGGGCTCATAATCAAATCCTCCTGCAAGCATGCGTGTAAAAGGCAGAATGACATCATGCCCGGGGTTGACCCTATTACTCCAGATATTATATTCTGACCCAAGCACTCCTTCTCTTGCTACAGCATTAGGCCAGGTACGGTTAAATCCTTTCGGAGGGAAAGCTCCATGGTACATGATCATGATCTTATGCTCTGCACACGCTTTTGCAATCCGGTGGTAAAAGTTTACCGTTTTCTGATCATCACGATCTATAAAATCAGTCATTATAAAATCGACATCCCATTTATTGAACTGGTCAAGAGCACTATCCAGCTGCCTGTCAAGGGTCTTTGAAAGGGTCCACATGCTTATCTTAATTCCCTGCTCCCTGGCGTAAGAAACCAGTGTATCCATGCTGATGGAAGGAATTACTTTGAACAGGTCATTATTGTCGCTCCATCCTGCATCCATCATTATCCGGTCAAAACCAAAACGCCTGGCAAAATCAATGTAGTATTTATAAGAGGCAGTATTAAGACCAGCCCTGAAAGGAACATTAAAAAGATTTATATCAATAATCCACTCATCAGTAAGATTTCCGGGTCTTACCCACGAAGCATCGCCAATCCTTGACGGTGAAGCTAACCGGTAAACAATATCATTACCCGGCAATCCTTTGTCTTCGTCAGCAATCAGCATTACCCGCCACGGGAAGCTTCTTGTCCCTGAAGTTCTTGCTATGAATGGGGCGCGCCTGGTTACTTTTAACTGTGAATAAATGCCTTCAGTTGCCTGTTCTTCCAAGGGATAACCGGAAAAAACTCCTTTTAATTTTGAGGAACCTGTACCTCCTAAAAACATTCCCGGATAATCTTCCAGATCCGATTCGGTAATTGCGATCCTGGGACTGGTTTCAGGAATCACCAGGACCGGAGAATAGGCAATGATGCCATCCGAGATACTATCCATTCTTATCAGCGGATATTCTTCTTCAAAACTTGTGTGATATATATCTGCATCCTGTCTCTTTTGTACCTGCGGAAAATACACGCATGGTCTGCCGGGAAAGGAAAACTCAGCTGTTTCATTTTTTATGCTGATTGAATCCCTGAAAAAGGTTAAGATCCTGTAAGCCACTCCATCATCGTAAATCCTGAATTCAACTTTATAAGGCTGCCTGAATGAGATTGATAAAAGAGTATAAACATCAGGGACGATCTTCCTTTTCTCAGGAACTTGCGAAATGATCTGTTCTTTAATATTTTTTACAGAATGTGATTGTATAGCATTATTTATGGCAAGAGAGTGATTATTCTCCAGCATCATATCTACAGATGAAGGTTTCAGGATGGCATTATTTTCATATGAAATGCAATAGTACAGTTGATTTCCCATCCAGACTTTGACGCAGATCTTTCCGGAAGGAGAGCATACCTGCAAAGTATCAGCTGACCATCCAGCCATACTAACAGCCAGAAAAGAAACAATAATAAAGAATCTTTTAGAAGATACTACCTTCAATATGGACAAGTTTTTAATGCTGATATTCATTGCAGCTTCAATTTTCATTTAGCCAATCTATAATAGGGAATCTCCAGCACAGGTTCAAATCCGAGTTTCCGGGCTAATTTATATGAGCTATTGTTTTCCAGCCTGCAAGCCCAGATTGGATCCAAATTTTTTTCAATGCAATAATCTATAAGAGCTGAACATGCATATTGGGCAAATCCCCTGCCTCGATATTCCTCAACAGTCTCAATTCCTAGTTCCAGTTTATTGTCATCAATAAATGCTGAATAGGCAGTTGATGCCAGCTTGTTTTCATGGAATAAACTAAATCCAACTCCTTTATCGGAGAAATCATCGGGACTATCCCAAAAATATTCCGGGACAACACTTCCTTTCATATCCCTGAATATTTGCTTATCAGTCCGGACAATCTTTAAATCTACTGCTTTATTCTTCTCTTTAAAATCCAGAAATCTGGCTGGATTGAATCTGAAATTTACCCGTGTATTAAGTTCGATTATTTCATTTTCCCTGTTTTCAATATTATCTGATGATTTTATCAGACAGTCTTTGAATAATTCCTGAAGAATCATTTCCCAATCGTGCGGAAAAGCCTGCATCCATTCATATCTTACCCGCATCCGGTTTACATTCAATGAATAATCCCTGAAGCTGCTATTGAACTTCTTATTATTCCAGTTACCAAATAATAGTGTCATACCATAAGGGTGAACCACATAAAAAGTCCGTGGGTTATCACAATCATCAACATAGACTTTGCCAGAAACGAGATGCTCAATTACTCCCCTGGCAAACAAGTTATTTATTGTTACCTGATTTAATGGTTCTGACAATTTATAATAATCCTTCTTTTCTAAAAGTTTCATACTGACTGATATCTTGAGAATTCCGAATCTTTTTATTTGTATCGGTCAATTGGTTTATATTGAGATAAAAGTAATAATAACATATCGATTTTGTCAAAGAAATCTGGCAAACAGTAAAGACATTGCTTAATGAAAGCTATAGTGAACCCAAAACAAAAAGACATGGCAGGATTTCCCGATGCAAAATCACAATATATATCATTATATAATAAAAAACAATAATAAACAGTATTATGTTTAATAATTTGCTATATTTGTATTTAAATCAAAATACTTTTATTATGAAAAATCTAAATGGAGTGATGGAAGTATTTAAAATATTCCAAACCACGGAATCTTATTTCGATGAAAGAAGCAAAGAACAATCAAACAAGCTTATAATTAATCAGATTCTGATAATTTGCGTCTTTACTTTTATCTATGGGTTAGTGATGGGAAGCTATCATAGTTTTATTCAGTCAGTTGTTGCCGGACTGAAAGTAACTTTCCTGTTTTTATCTGCCCTGATTATATGTTTCCCGTCTTTTTTTGTCATTCAGCAGGTCCTGGGATCTAAAATGACTTTACGGCAGATGTTAATTATTGTTTTAAGCGGATTTGTCCTTGCATCCGCTATAGCGTTATCTTTTGCCCCGATTATTATATTATTCCAGATCACAGGCGGTAATTATCATTTTTTACAGCTTCTGCATGTTGCGATTTTTCTTTTCTCAGGCGTATTTGGTATGAGATTGATGGTTGAAGCATTGAAATTTGCCTGTGAGAAAAAAGACATATATCCAAAGATAGGGGTTACAGTGTTTAGAATCTGGATTATAATTCTGGCATTTGTAGGTATCCAGCTTTCATGGAACTTAAGGCCATTCCTGTGCAATAAAAATGAAGAATTCAAATTGTTCAGGAAATATGAAGGTAATTTCTATACAGCTATTATTTACTCTGTGCAGCAGCTTGTGTCAAAGGAAGGTTCCCTGCAGAAAGGAGTGGATGCACAACCTTATCAAAACCATGATAATAATGCAGGGAAAGAGGATACTGTTATTTTAAATTTTTTGAAGAAGAAATAGAATATGGAAGATATATTGACACTTGAGGAAGTTGCCAAATATTTAAAACTTAAGCCACAGACAATCTATACGTGGGCCCAGGATGGGAAAATACCAGCTGCAAAATTAGGGAAGGAATGGAGGTTTAAAAAATCAATAATAGATAAGTGGTTCAACCAGCATATAGATGAAAAATTCTCAGAATATCTTGATAAGTAGCTAATAAAGCACGCAGATGATCCAATTGTCCATTTTTCTGTACCATTTTGATGTAATATCAGAAAAAAACTAAATCGCGGTCCATTAGCGTGCCATTAATTTATCGGCTATGAATTCAGCATCTTCCAGGATTCCAAGGATGATCCCTGATTTTCGTTTACGAAGCCAGGAAAAACCAAGAAAGTATAACCCTTCGATATCTGAAATTCCATTTTGTTGCATTAAAATTCCCTTATCATTGAAAACGGGAAGCTTCAGATAGCTGAAATCACCGACAAACCCGGTTGTCCAGATAAAAGAGGTTATGTTGTTTTCTTTCAGGTTAAGGGATGTAACAGATGATGCGCAGGAAGCTGTTTCATCAGGATCATCATCAGGATCGTCTTCAGGTGGCAGTGCAAAAAGATGTGATTTTTGAATATATTCATTTATCATCTCTTTTATTTTCTTCGAAGATTCATCTGCAAATTTAAGGTATGACCCCGTAAACCAACATTTGAAACCTGTGGTTGTTTCATCGCCAGGAGTTGGGGATCGGTAATATCAGTAGTTTGTATATCATAAAATTCTGTCAGAACAAGCCAGTCCACTATGTCTTTACCGCGATATCTTCGTGGAACCCTGCCAACCTGACTTGTCGAAATATAAACTTTCCTTCCCCTGTTAACTAAATCTTCAGCTATCTGCATTCCGGATTGTGCACTGCCCACTACAAGGACGGCACCATCAGGAAGAAATGAATCATTTCTGTATTCCCCGGTATGTATTTGAAGAATTCCGGATGAAATATTCCTTGCAAATGATGGGATTCTCTTTTTATTCTGAGCCCCGGAAGCCAATTCACTTTGTTGGGAGTGTTTAATTTAAACGAATCCCATCGCTGGTTGCGCCATGTATCTCCAATCAGGCCTTTCTCAAATACAATAAAATTCAGATAAAGTTTCTTAAGGTGATAACTGATGCTTAAACCGGCATGCCCCGCACCAATCACAATTACATCTAAGACGGGAGCATTCATAGTAATTTATAAATTGACTCTGTCTCATAATTCTTCTTGCTTTTACTTTTTTATTCAGCGGGGGACCATTGGTAACGTGAATTTATATTCATTACTCAAACCGTTCCCGTCTTCTATCCAGATCTTCCCGTCGTGTTTCTCTACAAATTCTTTACAAAGCAGCAATCCTAATGTTGTCCCCTTTTCTTCTGCAGCACCTATGGCTGAGTGAATTTGAGAATTATCCAGCAGGTTTTTTAAATAATCAGGACTTATCCCAATCCCGTAATTACAGACAGAGATTATTACTTCTGAAGGTGTTTCCCTGGCTAAAATATCAATATTCCTGTCGCCGTTTGAAAATTTCATTGCACATGAAACAAGATTTCTTATTATGGTTTTCAGCATATAGCTATCGGCAAAAACATCAGTGTCGTCTTCTATTAAATGACTGATTTTGAATTCTTTTGAATTATCATCAGGCTTAAGAATGGAAATGGCATCCTGACAGATCTTTTTTAGATTCAGCTTTTGCGGTTCAAAAGGGATTTTACCCTGATTCAATTTTGTCCATTGAAGCAGATTATCAAGAAGACTATAAAGGTTGCTGGCTGATTTACTCATCATTCCGGCCATTTTTTGAATTTCTCTGATTGGCAAATTATCCAGTTCCTCAGCCATCAGCTTTGAAAAGTTATTGAATACATTGAACGGAGTGTAAAGATATTGGGCAATCATGGAGTAGAATTTGTCTTTCTCGGCGCTTACCCTCAGCAATTCCTTTTCGTACCGCTTTATTTCTGTCGTGTCTCTGATGACTGTGCAAAACAAATAATATCCGTTTAGTTTAATCGGAAATACCATGCTTTGAATATTTCGTAGTTTCCCGGAATCCTGACTTATGATTTCACTATCAATAATCTGATTAAACCGTTCTGGTGTTTCATAGGTCAGAATACCCTTTATAGCTTTTTCAATTAATGATCTGTCATTATATGGTGGCGGAGTGAGACGCAATTGAATATCAATGATGCTTTTGTTTAATGCTTCGTCAGCTTTTAGTCCGCAAATCTTCTCAGCGCCTCGGTTCCAGATAATTATTTTTCCCTGCTCATCAAAAACAATAATTACGTCGTTGATCTGGTTAATAATTTCCTTAAACGTTGCTTCGCTGTCTTTAAGTACTTCCTCAGTCTTATTGGCTTCGTTGAAATTCATTCTTTGAAGTTTTAAATATTGAAACTAAATTGAAATGACCTGAATAATTAATCTTCGGTAAGTTTTCCAGTCTATAAGGTTATTAACAATCACGATTTGCTTTTGTTCTGTCAAAATATGAAACAGATAATATTAAGTTGCATACTGTGCAGGTTCAATCCGTGAAAAATGATTTTAATTATCAGTGCAGGTTGGTATCAATTTTTGCAACCTTGTAGAATTTCAATACAAAGCATTTAATGAATATAAAAATGAGACTGGAAGCAAAATGCTAAACATTTGCCAATGCTCTATCGGTCAGCCAAATGACAAGCTAGCTCCTGTTAAGAAGGCTGTAAGTGACGGCGCCTATTTTGTATGTCTCGGCAGGTACGATTTCCAGGTTGTTAATGATGTCAATATTAAAATTGATATTTTAGGAAGTCTTGGGAAGTGCGAGAGACCCTGGTATTCATAACATAATGAGATTTTAAAAATGAAGAGCTCCCTGCAGAACTAAGTCATAAGAGAGCTCTTCAAACTTTCAACTAACAATTATAATCTATTTCCCAAACAAAATCCCGGCTGTAAAGGATAACACGCCATTTTTCATTGTTTCATCAGGATCATTGGAGATATTGGCTAAACCTAAACCATAATTAACTCCTATCTGAATCGCACCAATTTCGATACCACCGCCGAAGTTGGCGCCATAATCCAGTCTTTTCATCTGGTCAGTTTCTGATCCAAAATCAATTGTTTCTTCATCTCCGCCGCTTTTTACTTTAGCTGATAACCCAACGCCTAAATATGGTCCGGCCTGAGCAAACAATTTTAAGGGTCCAAGATCATATTTGTAGGCTAAATTGAGAGGTACCTCCACGTAATTAACCGGAAATTTAATTTCCACACCCAACATACTTAACTTGGTTCCTTTCTGGGAGAAGAGTACTCCGGAATTCACAGAAAGTGCATCAGAAAGCGGCATTTCACCAATTAATCCTGCCTGGAACCCTATTAAATTAACAGTAGAGATGCTTGTTTCAGTGTATTCATAAACCCCATTTGCCAGGGCTACTCCGGCTTTAATGCCAAACCTTTGGGCATTAGCATTCAGTAATGCAAAACTCAAAATGCAAATAAAAATAAGTTTTTGTTTCATGATCAGTTTTTTAAATTTAGTTAAGTGAATAAATCAGAAAATGGTTCAAAGATTTAACGGTAATTATTAATAAACGTCTAATACTATAGAATTATTTCAAAGAAGTCATTTATTGATTAAGTTCCTGACTATGCCAGACCCAGGTTCACAAGCCTTTCAGGTTCCCATGCAGCAAAATCATCAGGAGGATTTTCGATCTCCTCATCACTTTTCTTTTCGAGCCGGGCTACAAAGGCAGGGCACTCTGTCACACACAAACCGCATCCGATGCATTTTGCGGTCTACGACCGAAATCTCGTCCTTTGCAGATATTGCATGCATCTGGCATCGCTTTATGCAGGTTTAGGTGTTCCTGTCAGCTGACCCGTCAGGAATGCCTCTTCGGGAAGAAAAATCTTTTTCAGAATAGTGATTTAGATGTTCGATTTAGTCCCTGGAAATGAATTTGGGAGTGAATTCAATGCGTTAGCAAATCTTTTTGAATGGAGTTTCTGAATGGTTATTTTGTCAACGTATTAAAATACGTTTTTAAATACGTTGATACTATTTGTTTACTTCAAGGATATGCAGTGCATCCTTTGCAATTCCCTCAACATGAATCACATCCGGTTTAGTTAGGCTGGTATCAAGGTTCAGGTACTGCATTTTTACTTTTATCGGAGTATCGATTTTATATGGCTTGCATGAGGAGATAACACTCATTGCTTTTTTTGCTCCTTCATATAATGCCTGGCGGGTTTCCTCAAAAGGATAAAGAATTGCAGCTTCTCTCGATAATCCCTTTTTTACAGCTACAGTTACAATATTATTCCCGAAGAATTTACTTGCCTCTATGCAGGTGGCTTCATCACCCGTAACCATAATAACAGGTATTCCATAATAACCGGCTATTATGGCATTCTGAGCCAGCTCACCCGATTCCACACCATTGTACCAATAACGATTTTCCGTTTTAGAACTCTGTGTATGATTCAGCACTCCATCAGGAGTTCCCATCATTGCATGAAATCCAACCATTATCATTCCTGCAAATGAACTGTCGAGGACTGACAGATTTCCGGCACCTGGTCTCGGACGCCCGGTGATATACTTTGCACCGGGTTCCATCAATTGAGGTAAAACAGCCTGGGATCCATGGCCATCAAGAACCACTATCTCGGTAGCTCCGCCATCCCTCAGACCACGTACCACAGCAGCAACATCACCCATAAAATATTCACATGCCTGGATATTCAGAGGCGTATCTTTTTCCCTTGTCTGTGAGAATTTGAATACTCCGCTGATACCTTCCAGGTCAGTATTGACATAGATCTTCAGTTGAGCAGATGCCGGATATGGCAATATAAGATGTAACATAATAAATAAAGTTACACTCTGTAAAAAAGCCTTAAATGATGTTTCTTGTTTTTTCATTTCACTGAATTATTTGGTCCTTATGAATAAGCTATATATTGTCATGCATGTCAAAGATATTCAAATTACAGTTTTGAGCATCTTATATTTATTTGTCTTGAATCACAAAATTTCCTAACTTTATTACCATATCTGCATATGCATTATTAATAACTTCGATCAGACCATGAAAAAGACAATAACTTTACCGAACATTATTATATGGTCATTTACGGTTATGTCTCTTCTTTTTCTGAACCAATGCGGAAAAAATGAGAGCTCAGTTTACAGCAGGATCAGAGATCATGTTGACCGGATAAAAGTGATAAATACACATGAGCATCAACACTGGCCTGAAGAATATGGTGATTATAGCTTCCGTTTTTATCATCTAATAGCTGCCAGTTATCTTGCTTCAGATATAAGTTCAGCTGGCACGAATGCATATGACTGGAAGCTGATCGATTCACTCAGCCTGGATGAATTGTGGGATGTTTATGGCAAAGCGCTTGATTATACAAGAAACACCAGCTATTACAGCCATTTTGTGAAAGGATTCCGGAAGCTTTATGATTTCGGGGATCTTTATTTCACTAAAGATAATATAGCAAAACTCTCGGCCAGGATAGAAAAAAACTATAATAACTATAAATCATGGTTTGATGAATCATTCAAAAAGACCGGTTATGAACTGATGTTTATAGACCAGTTCTGGAAGCCATTCAATACTGAACTTGACCACAAATATTTTGCACTTGTATTCAATATTAATGAACTTATATCTGAATCAAGACAAAAACCTGAAAAAGGAGCCGAGCTGAAATCAATTTATAAAGAAGCATATAATTCAGGGTCTAAGATTAATAATCTTGATGATTATCTGGAATTCTGTGATCACCTCTTTAAGAAGAATATTGAA
>Ga0315295_10002323_pt1 | contig 16150 bp, 20 predicted proteins | sample YL17G14_0_MG_FD_204453 | JGI IMG/M metagenome (GOLD analysis project Ga0315295, IMG submission 204453) | Sediment microbial communities from Yellowstone Lake, YNP, Wyoming, USA - YL17G14_0 | ecosystem: Environmental > Aquatic > Freshwater > Lake > Sediment | place: USA: Wyoming | collected... | reverse complement strand
GCCGGACCATCCGGATTTTCTTTCCTATCGTTTGTTGGGTGGCCTGACGGAGGCGATAGACACCTGCTTCTGGCTACACAAGGATTTGCTACGGAAAAGCTTATGGTAAAAGCCCTAAGTTTGAGAGGCATTTCCGGTTCCATCACTCGGCCTAGAGTGCCGGCCTCTGCACGCAGCGACTCCGCCTCGCCCGCCGGTCGCAGAGGGGGTGGACGAGGCGGATTCGGTGGCCCGATTGAGTTGGGTCCGGACGACAAGCCCGCCTTCGACGATCCGCCGGCCGGGTTCAGAGACAAGCGCCAGAACATTCCCCACGGCGAGCTGACGATGATTGAGTACGACTCAAAGACAGTTGGAACCAGTCGAAGGATGCTCGTCTATACGCCGCCTGGCTATTCGACCGACCGCAAATACCCGGTACTTTACCTGCTGCACGGCATCGGCGGCGACGAACGCGAATGGCAGCGGCTATGCAGCCCGGAAAACATCCTCGACAACCTGCTGGCCGACGGCAAGATTCAACCGATGGTCGTAGTGATGCCCAACGGCCGGGCCCAGAAGAACGACCGGGCCGAAGGCAATGTCTTCGCCAGCGCGCCGGCTTTCGCCGCGTTTGAAGGCGATTTGCTCAACGACGTGATTCCAGCCATTGAAAGCAGATACTCTGTTTACGCCGACTGTGAGCATCGGGCTTTGGCGGGCCTGTCAATGGGTGGGGGTCAGTCCTTGAACTTCGGCCTGGCTCACCTTGATGTATTCGCGTGGGTCGGCGGATTCTCATCAGCCCCCAATACCAAACCTCCCGCCGAACTCGTACCTGACCCGGCAGCCGCCAGGGAGAAATTGAAGCTCTTGTGGTTGGCCTGTGGCAATAAGGACGGACTGATCCGCATCAGCCAGGGCGTTCACAATTACCTCAAGGAGAAGAACGTACCGCACATCTGGCACGTTGATTCCAACGCCCACGACGGCACCGAATGGGCCAACAATCTGTATCTCTTCGCCCAACACATATTCAAGTAGGCGCAAGGAAACGCGGAAAGGACCGCTATGGAACGCGAAGCAACCCACTTTGCCCTGCTTTTCGTGCTGGGATTCGGCGTGACCGGCATGCACGCACGGCCATCCGACGGGGGCGACGGCACGGATGCCAATTCGCCGCTCAATGCCGACTATCCCGATCCGTATATCTTCCTTGCTGGTGATGATTTCTACTTTGTCACGACCACCTTTGTCAATATGCCGGGCCTCACGATTTTGCATTCACAGGACCTGGTGAACTGGGAAATCGTCTCGCACGTCATTCCAAGGCTCGACGGAAGAGAATAGTACGACACGAAGAACGGCACCGCCTATCGCAGCGGTGTCGTTGCGGCTGGTGTATAGAGCGTACCTGTCATGGCTTCACTCACGGCTGCAGATTGGAACATCGTCAATCGGGTTGGACCAGAAGCTACTGAGCGCGAGGCTCAACTCTCGCGAGATTCGTGTCGCCATAATGTCACTACGCATCTCCATTTCCAGCGAACTGTCCCTCTCAGAAAGCCCTGTCAAGCGCAAAAAAGCCACTTTTTCGGGCGGCAATAGGACAACAAGAACGATTCCCCATTACATCTGGCGGTTGTACACAACCGAAAGGTTTTTAACATGGCGTTTCCACACTAGAAGCCATATGAACCGAGAAGAAAACCCGCCCGCAGAACCCGTGGACGCAACAGAAAGCCCGCCCGCCCAGTCGGGCCTCTCACGAAACCCAAGCACTCCCAGCGAACGCTCCAATCCCTTCATCTGGGTCAGTTGGCTCTCCAAGCTCATGGCCGGTGAGAAGCAATGTGAATGGGCCTCCTGGTTCCGTTCTCACTACATCTGGGATAAGCTGCCTAGCGGTCTGGATCTGGCCAAGTGGACAGCAGACCATGCCCAACTTCTTCGTGCCCGCAAAGCTGGGCTGGAAGCTGAGGGTTTCACCGTATATGCGGAAGACCAGAACTCCTTCAAACTCGTGGGCCAGGCCGGAATCGAAGTGTCAGGCAAACCGGATCTCGTGGCCATCCGGGGGTCAGAGGCCTATGTAGAAGACTGCAAGACCGGGACGCCACGCCATTCCGATCACTTCCAGGTCCTGGTCTACATGCTGGCGCTGCCACACGTAGAGGGTCCGTGGAAGGGCCGGAAACTGGATGGACGCATTATCTACGGCGGCACGGTGGTGGATGTTCCCGCGTGTAAGATTGATGCGGATCTCAAAGAGCTGTTTCGCAAGACCGTCCTGACAATTGGCGGACCAGAACCCGCCCGCAAGGCCCCCAGTTGGGGGGAATGCCGGTACTGCGATATATCGCAAGCCGACTGTCCGGAGAGGATCGACATCCGGACAGAAGCAGTCAAAGACCACGGCCTTTTCTGAGATCATTCACCGCTATTCCTATGCAACTTGGGCGCCCGTGCTGGCCTTGCCCCACCTTCTTCTCTTTTCCTCTAAGGTCACTGGAATGTGGCTCGTTCACCGGTTGATCTGCGGCCCCTGACAGTCTTCCGGCCGGACCCGTAGAACCGATCAAGCCTTCCCCGAAGAATGCCCTCAATCTGCCCAACAATCCTCGCTGGCCAATCTCCCTTGAACGAGTCTTCGGTCAGGAACACCCCTTCGATGCCGTTCTCCCGGTACACTTCCATCTTGTGTTCCGACCGCTTCCTATATCCCGGATCGCCATTCACACCGAAGTGCTCGATGATCATGCCGTACTCGGACAGGGTGAAATCCGGATGCCAAATCTTCGTCTGGCCGTGGTCAACAACAGCCAGTGGATGCTCGTACCAGAACGCGATACCCTCGCGGTCGAGCAGCCTGGCTATCTGAATCTCCGCCTTGCTCTTGTAGGCAGGTGTTCTCCTGATAGGGTCTTCACCATAGTCCATGAACAAACCATGTGATCGCCCTTCTTAAGCTTTGCGATTGCCCAAGAAGCCGCCTGAAACTCGACCCATGGGTGCTCCTGCAGGACGTAATTGCTGCTGTTCCGCTCCAGAATGTTAACATCGGTAATCTGAGAAGCTAAGTCCCTCGAAATGGTTGACTTACCGCCAAAACTGTTGTTCCCGTTCCAGGGGTATTCAATATCATTCCGCCCGGAACAGCAGCGAAAGCAACAATCCAAACCATCCAAATAACAACATACCGCCCCCACAGGGCGGGGGGACCACAAGGGGATTCCCCCCCCCTACAGACCAACAACCACAACGCGCGAACCAACGAACCACACGGTAACCAGCCTCAACACCACTGACGATCCCGGCGCATCGTCATCCGCTCCAACAATGAGATCCCGCCTCGCGGCGATCTTCCTCCAACACGTCCGGCCCCTGCCCGATCGCGATAGCCTTCCTCCCCACACCCGCGGACTCAACTTACCGCCGACCTCAATCCGGCAGAGTCCATCCACCCAACAATCCCGGCAACTAACTCCACACCGTCGCCCCCGGGCGGGGGGTGTCCAGAGGTAGTACTTTACCCGCCTTGATCAACCACCCTACAGACATGAAGCCATGCCACAGCCAATCAGGATACCATCCTTCAGGCTCGTCCCTGTCGAAGGCCGCCGCTAGATAACTCCGTGCCGAGATCCTATCTCGGCGGCCTTCTCCACCCAACCGGCCGCACATGAATCGCAGAATAGCCGCCGCAGCGGCCAAATACCAATCGGAGGCCGGTACCCACCAAAGGCCGCGGCCCCAACACTCCGCGCCGAAGTACTATCTTCGCGGCCTTTCACACCCAAACACCGTGTCGAATTGGGAGTACTTTGTATGACCTTTTCCAGTACCGCCAAGTCAAAACTCCGTGGAGCAAGAGTCGTTCCCCATTAGTCGCGTGCTTCCACTGGCCCCCATTTCGATGCTTTTTCACCGCCCGCACGTGAACTGAGAGACAGCCGAAGCAGTCGCCCCATACCAACAGGCAGCCGGCATTATCCTGCCCCCCGGTCGCTCCGAACCTACTTGCTGCCCCCCATCAGTCGCCGTAAGCGTACCTTCACTGAGTCGTGTTCATCCCGGTCTGAACATCAGCCCCAGAATTATCAACAATGCCTTCATCACCTCGCAGCAAACAACCTGTAATTGTCGCTGCTTTCAGCCCCTTCTCCAGCACGATAGCCTTCTTCCCGGTATCCATGAACTCACAGCCATTGACTATGAGCCTGCCCCCATCAGCCCGGATGCACGGCTCACCTGTTTTCTTGGCGTCCCATCCTGTAAAATGACACGAGGTCAGCATCAGGGTGCTTGGTCTCAGCTTGACAATCTGTTCTTTGGTCTCAGGCACTCCCCAGAACCCGCAGTTCGCCAGCTTCACCGGCCCTTTGTTCTTCTCACCCACAACGACGGTCGCCATGAACTGGCCGTTGACGAATTGCACACCTGCATGATCCTGAGTCTTATCCACTTGGACTGCCACCGGGCAGATGTCTGAACCCGATTGGGTGATGACTGCATTACCTGGACCGTGCCCGAAGTCATCGAAATGAAACCCGATCTTCGGGAAGATGACAAAGCAGTTGCTCATGTACTCCCAGTCAGTCTTGCCGATCTTAAAGCCCACGAGATTCTTCTCCAGATACGCCTTGATGTCGCCTCCAGGATATCCGGGCTTCAATGCCATCCGCGTCCAGAAATTCGGATTGAAATGAACGTTCTCCACCCTGCCAATGTCTGTGCACTGATCGATGAACAGACCTATCTTGAGGGGACAGGCAAACAAATTACGTATAATGTGAAGCTCATTCCACTTCGTGCCAAAATCCAGGGCCTGATACGGATTCGTGATCGTGATATCCAGCACCTGGCACAGCTCTCCATCGCCCCGGATTGTCCACGGATACGCGACCACCTCCGGCAACGTCTGCTCGGGATAGTGAATCACCATGTTCCGAATCACCGCGTTCGGCTTGAGCGTCACCAGAGGCTCGCCATCTGCTTTGCCTTTGCCTCCATAGGCCAGCAGTACTGTCCCAATCAGGTGCTCAGAGTGCGGCACACCCCCAGATGCACCACACAGCGTCACCCCCGGCGGCACCACCAACGAACCATTGATTCGGTACTGGCCTGCCGGCAGGAAACACACCGGCCCCTTCTTCTCCGCCGCGTTCAACGCAGCCTGCAATGCTTCGGTATCATCGGCCTGCCCATCCCCAATTGCACCATGCTCCCAGGCATTCACCATTGTCGCAGCCAGCCTGTCCAGTGGCATCGTAGCCTCACGTGCGAATCCCGCCACAGGCTCATTGCCAGCCACCGCAGCATATGCAACCGGCCCGATCAATACCACGCACGTCACGCCTATTGTCATCATCCTGTAGTTCATACCAGTTCCTTTCTCCATCAAAGCGCATCTTCTGTCCCAAGGGGAGAAGTACGGATCGCCGCAATCAGCCTGTTCAGATCAATCCCTCTTGGGTCAGGTACTCATACATTTTCTGCTCCAACGTCCACACAAGCTCGGGATCATCGCCTTCGTAAATGTCCGGGATGTCGAGGCAGACGATCTTGGCGGAATTCTGGCCATACTCCTCAACCATCTCCCGGACCATGTGCGGCTCCATCACGAAGATCTTGTCAGCCAAATCAGCGATGTGCTTTGTTACCGGCTGATAGGCATCATACGAAGTCCCATCTGAGCTGGCCTCAAGATCGAAGCCGTTTTCCGCAGCGATCCTCCTGCACACAGCTTCCGCAGTCGGGCTTCGGTCCACATTCGCATAGCAGACAAACAGATAGTACAGTCTCTCTGGCATCCTTACACCTTCATCGCCATCACTGGCCAAACGCACCGGTAGTATAGCCGGGAATTCTACCATCTGCGAAGCCATTCTTTTGCCCCTTGATCAATCACATAAGGGGCGCGGGGCGTCGGTCTGTCCGCCTCGACCGAAAGCCCTATAAGGTTAGCTCGCCCTGAGCGACAGGGGCGAAGCGCCTTATACGGCTTTCGTGTCGTAAGCATAGTCGGCGAAGCCCCGATACCTGCACAAGGTGCAGGTGAAAAGCGTGAAAGGGTTTTTCGCCGGACGCGCAATCCTTTGACGCTTTTAGGGGCGCAGCACTCACTTGCCTTGGCAGGCGGACAAGGCCAAAAAAGAGTAAAAGTGTGCCTTCGCACCGCCGCAACAGCGAAGCACCTTTTATTCTTTTGGTCGCAGTCCGCCAGTCAGAGGCCCGTGCCCGAAGGGCGAAAGCCATACATGGCTTTCGTTTATTATATCCGTGAAGCCCTGCCACCTGCAGGCGCAGGTGAAAAGCGTGAAAGGCGCTGCGAATGCAGATAAAGCCTTTTACGCTTTTAAGGGCTGAGCACTCTCTCTGGCAGTGCCTGCACTGCCAGGCCGCCCTCCGGGCGGCAGTACCAAAAAGCTCAAAAGCGTGGTTTCGCCCACGCCGCAACAAAAGCAAACCACCTTTTGTGCTTTTTGGTCGCCCCCTACCCATCCCGAGCCCCGGGCCAGAAGGCCGAAAGCCCTAAAAGGGGGAAGCTCGCCCTGAAGCGATAGCGAGGCGAAGCACCTTTTACGGCTTTCAGGGGCGAGACTCTCTTGATTCCGCGCCGTCGCTCCCCATGCCCGCAGGGCCATCGCTGCCTCTGTCCTGTTAAAGTCCAAAGGGCAGGCAAAGCCTGCTCGTCACTGCCTTCTATCTGCCCTTTCGGAGTTCCTCATCAATCATTGCCATTGCCTCCTGCTTAGTCGCTGCGGCAGGGAATTTGATTCCCAGCCTCCTCATCAATTGCTTCTGATTATCTGTGGCTGGTGGATTGTTGTTTGGACATGAACGCGATGGTCGAGAACCATCGCCCCTGCCATCACAACGAACGATGATAGGTCCTTCTCTCTCTCTCTGAACATACACACAGGGACATCGCCACCATGCCTCTTCAGGGACCCGCCACATGTGCTGGACGGTGTCCTGCAACACCTCTTCTGGAAGATGCTGAAATTCTGCCAGCATAGAAGTCCCCAGACATCGCACATAGCCTGATACAAATGCCTGGCCTTGTTTCTGCACTTTCTTCGTGACATACCAGCACCTTCCGTTCTGCGATTCATAAATATCCACAATTCGCTGGCCGGCGACAGTCACGACCATCTTGTTCCTGCCCTCTTGGGTTCCAGCGTCTTCTTCATCTTGCCCGCCTGTGACCCCATTACAGCTTCCAGAAGACTCCTTTGCCTGTTCCTGCTCCAGGACTTCCTCAACAGCGTCGTTCATCACGCTTTCGTAAGTAGCCCCGCACTCGCCCACGAGAGCGTCAAAGCCCCTTCTGAACCGATTAATGATGTCCTCTCCATGCCCGTCAAAGAACCCCTCCGGGTCTGTCTGCTCTGGATGGTTTTCCTTAATGGCGTGAATGAACTCCTGCCTCGTCAACTCCCATCTAAAAACCACTTCATCCTCAGCGGGCTTGCCGCCGCATCTGCGGTTGACGACCTCGAACTCCCAGTCACCCAGCCAGAAGCTGTCGCCTATGGCAAAATCATTTTTCTCAATCGAATCTTCAAATTGTTCAATTCTCATTTTTTGTAACCCTCTCTAAAACATGATGTCTCAAATCAGAGCATCGCACAGCTCGACGATATGTTCGGTAGGCTCCCGCTTTTCCACCCTCAGCAAAATCCATCATCTTCAGGACTCCATAGCCCCTGCTATGACACTGACACAACCCTGTCACGGAGCGAGCCGCCGGCCTTGGCGAGCAAAGGGCAGGGCAAGACCCTGCCCTTCAGCTCCTATCCGCCGTTCCTACCGAGTTCTTCATCGATGAGTAGCGAAGCCTCCTGTTTTGTCACTGTCTCCGGGAAATCGATGCCCAATTTATGCATGAACTTCTTTTGTCTGTCAGTGGCCGGCACGCTGTTCTTTGCTTCTTTCTCTTGACGCATTTCTTCCATGCGTCTATCTTTAGAAATCTCCTCCAACAAACTGACGGCAGTTGTTTCACAATCTGTTTTTTGTCTTATTTCTCCGAGAAGTTCCATATACTCGTCGAGTCTGGCTTGTGTGTTCTGATTCATGTTCGGATTCACCTCCTTACACTCAATTGAATATAACGCTACTGGCTGACGGAAGAAGCGAGTCCAGTCGTTTCTCTCTTTGTTGGCCCTTCTTCCACCTTGAGCTTGCACACCCCAGAGTCTCGCCTGTTCTGCGGCACGCAGGTAATATGCTGCAATTGTATCAAAAGCCGGGACACTTTCGTATCGAGCCTCGTATCGCTCTCGATACTCCTCAATTATGGCGGGGGCATATCTCCTGCCATAGTCGTACACTGGATATTCACACAGAACTGGCCTGCCGCCAGGCATGGTAATGTAATTCATTTTCGCTCACCCCTTTGGAGATTCTGGCCCTCAAAAACCTCAGCAGCCTGCCTGTGCTCGTTCAACCATGCTGCACCGGTAGCAGATGAAAATAGAAATGTCGTCGGAGAATTCTGTCTTCTTCCCCTCCCGATCCGTCGCAAGTTGATAGTGACTTTCATACTATAAGTAAGACATACAGATATATAAATGTATGGCATATACAATATATACTGTATATACATAAGGTTTATATAGGGAAGCGTTCTTCATAGATGCTAAGATGCCAACCATAACAGTCTATCTGGATGCTGAATTGTATGACTATGTCAAACAGAGTCCTTCTGCCATCATCCAGAAAGCACTGAAACGCTTGAAGGAAAGCGAAGACGCCTCGCCAGAAAATTAGCCCCGCCCATGCTTGCCCCCTGCCTCCTTCTGCCCCCTACCCCGCCCTTACTCCCGCCGAACCCCGCTCTCAAATATTTTGTCATGATTCCAAAACCCTTTGTTCCGCAGGAAAAGCGACGCAAGGAGCGGCTGCGGAACGTTTGCTTTTTGGTCGCCACCTACCCATCCCGAGCCCCGGGCCAGAAGGCCGAAAGCCCTAAAAGGGGGAAGCTCGCCCTGAAGCGATAGCGAGGCGAAGCACCTTTTACGGCTTTCAGGGGCGAGACTCTCTGCACTCCGCGCCGCCGACCCCTGGTCCAGATTACTCGTGTCGCTCCTTCACAGTGGCACCACCATCGAGACCGCCCCCTCACCCCAGTAAGGTGGGCAGGCCTCAAGCCTGCCCGTCACTGCCTAGTCTCCGTTCTTGCCTCGCTTCTCATCAATCAGCGTCGAAGCATACTGCTTGGTCACGTCCGCAGGGTAGTCTATCCCAAGCTTGTCCATGAACTCTTTTTGTTTCTCCGTGGCTGGTTTGTGGTTCTTGGCCTCGCCCTTCTTCCCCTTGCTGTTCTTGGTCTCTCGCTCCTCGCGTATCTCCGCCGCCCTCCTGTCCTTCGAGACCTCCTGCACGAGGCTCACAGCAGTCCTCTCATCGGTTGTCTTCTGCTTTATCTGTTCGAGTAGTCTGAGGTACTCGTCCAATTTGGATTGCATATCGAATTGCATTTTCTCCTCCACCTCCTTACACATGGTTGAATGTGATGGAGCGGCCCTGTGCTCTTGGGGCCGCTCTGTTTGGGCGGCATGCTCTGTTTCATTCATGGACTCACGCTCCTTGCCAAACCACCGGCCATCTCCCTGTCAGGGCAGTTGCTCGCGCACTTCATCTTCCCCCCTCCTGGACAGCCTGGCAAGAGGCTGGCTGAGGGACATAGATCCCACAGCCTTCAGCCTCCATACGGCCTGCCTCCTCTGGCACCTCTATCACTTCCACCCCAGGGCAGACAGACCAGTTCCTCTTCTCCACTTTCCAGACCCTCCAGCCCAGCCGCTGCAGTTGGGCTTCGGAAAAGTAGCCGAACTCGGCACAATCCGGGCAGCTCGACAGCCTCACGTAGCCGTAGAGTATCTGGTCGTTTTTGTATATCTTGCGGCCGAAGAGACTGTCCTGCTTCCAGGCTTTCTCGGTCACGAACCAGTAGCTCCCATCGAAGCTTTCATACACCTCGAGGATGGGCTGTCCCTTGATAGTTGCAACGTTCTTCATTCTCACCACCTCCACATGGCGGGCGTGACCCTGCTTCTCGTGGTCAACGCCTTACAGTAAGTCAGACATACAGATATATAAATACTGTGGCGATGGAACATATACATTGCATGACAACAATACTTATATACCTATGTCACGTTGTCATGCTGATGCCAACCATAACCATTTATTTGACGAACGAACTGTACGACAAAGTCAGGATGTCACCCAGCAAGATAGTCAGAGCTGCCCTGGAGCATTACTTCAAAAGTGACCACACCAACGGGACAAGCGAAGAGACCGAACACGCACAGCAACGCACAAAGGAGTCCAAGAACACGCATGCCCCACCCGCAGCCCATTAACCCCGCCCATGCTTGCCCCCTGCCCTTTTCCTATCTTCCCCCTCCGGTCTTCTGCCCCCCTGCCCCGTTGCTACCCCCTGCGATCTCAAATACTCTGTCATGATTCCAAATTGTCCGGCCAAGGGCCGGGTGTTCAGCAGGGAAAGCGACGCAAGGAGCGGCTGCTGAACCCGTCTTTTCCAAGATAAGGAGACTATGCTGGATTCCCGCTGATGAAATCCCATATATCCTCGTTTTCTTCTTTCCAGACTTCAACCACCTCGCCCACACCCAAGAAGTCCGCGTACTGCTCCAGTACCTCGGGCAACACACCGCCTACATCGCTGGCCTCAACTGCCTTGAGCCTGTATTGCGGGATTTTCAGCTGTTTGGAAATGCTCTTGAGGTCTAGGGCTTTGCGTTCTCTATTACTCCTGCACATGGACCCGATGTACATGAAGCGAATCATCTGATTGGCATTCAGCCCAGACCTCTCCACCACAGCAGCTGCCTCCGGGCCGAGCATCTCCTTCATCTTAGCCGCGATAACATCAGCCTCTTGCCTGTTGAATCTCGGGAATTGTTTCTGTTCCATTTCATACTCGGTAAAGAAGATTATCGTTGTCGAACTCTTGGATTTGGCCTCCCATCTGAGGGGCAGCCGAATCTGCAAACATTTGGACTGTATGAAATAGCCTATAGTCTGTCAATATGCGCGGATAATGCGTTGCATGCGACGAGCACTTATGTTCCGCAGGAACGGTTACAAGAGATCCCGGGCCGGTCAGATCGCACATCGCAGCCCTCAGAATCTCACAAAGTGGCCTTGTCTACCTTAAGCCGACTTTTGTACATCAACCACTGCATCCCCCCGGCCGCCGGGAGGCGGGTTGGCGCGAGAGGAAGCGGAGCAGGGGCGCTGTGCGGGCAAAGGGTAGTCCGTGTCAAGCCTTGACAAGCCAAACCATGTTGTAGGTTGCTGACAGCTGGACTATAATCATCCTCGGCCGAATAACCAACAAAATCTGGTAGGGAGTATCACACATGAATCGACGGGGGTTCTTACAGAATGGCGGAAAGCTTGTAGGTATGGGCATTGTGGCTTCGTCTCTGACAGGTAACTCGACGGCTTGGGCAATTCGTTCCTCGAAGAGGATTAAGATCGGCCAGATTGGAACAGCACACGCACATGCGGCCGGAAAGATGGCCACCCTCAGGAAGTTGAGCCAAGACTACGATGTCGTCGGGATTGTAGAACCTGATCTGGATCAACAAAGCAGACTGAAAGACCATTCGGCCTATCGAGGATTGAAATGGCTCACGGAGGAGCAACTGCTGAACACTTCCGGATTACAGGCCGTGGCGGTGGAAACAGATGTCGCAGAGCTGGTGCCGAGTGGGATGCGATGTGTCTCGGCGGGAATGCATATTCATTTGGACAAACCGGCAGGAGTATCGCTGGCCGAATTTCGGGCATTGCTTGATGAGGCTACTCGGCGGAAGCTCACTGTGCAAATGGGATACATGTTTCGACACAATCAGGCTTTCCAGTTTTGTTTCAAGGCGGCGCGAGAAGGTTGGCTGGGTAATGCGTTCGAAATACATGGAGTCATTAGCAAGACCGTCGATGCCGAGCAGCGCAAGAAGCTGGCCAGGTATCCCGGTTCGATGTTTGAACTCGGTTGTCACCTGATTGATGCGATGGTGAGAGTGGTGGGCAAACCAGATAGAATCACGAGCTTTTCTCGAGGTACACGGCCGGAACAGGATAGTCTGGTGGATAATCAACTGGCGGTCTTTGAGTATGCAGAGTGTACTGCGACAATCCGCAGCGCGCTAGTAGAAGTGGCCGGAGAAAAACGACGACAATTCGTTGTTTGCGGTGACAGGGGGACGGTCGAGATTCGGCCCTTGGAGCCTCCACGGCTTCTGCTCGCCCTGGACCAGCCACGTGAGAAGTACGAAAGAGGATATCAGGAAGTGAATCTGCCGCATATGTCTGGGCGCTACGATGATCAGCTCATCGATTTGGCACGAATCATTCGAGGGGAAAAAGACTCAGAATACACGGCGGAACATGACTTGGCCGTGCAGGAGGCCGTGTTGAAGGCAAGCGGGGTACCGACAGATTGAAAGCGGCTCGCTGTCAAAAGCGAATGCCGCTATGTGAGTCGCAACTTTCCTCAGGGAGCAGCAAAAATCCCCCTTGGACATGAGATGACCCGGACCGCACCGAGGTTCCATGAGCAGATATACCGAAAAACCACCCCATCCCACCTCCACCCTCGCCCCGCGACAGCCGAGAGACGGTTTGGACGGAGAGAACTGGAGCGGTGGCTCAAGGCCATGTTCGTCAAAGGACGCACGCCGCCCCCTCAGCCGAGTGTTCGAGACTTTTAACGGACAGCGATGCGAGGCATTGTTCCGCTACGTCCAGATGCAGGAACTCGCCCCAGCCCCAGGAACTGCCGGCTCAGAGGCTGCTCGGCGTGTAAGCCCAGCTTGGTCCAAACGCCTCTCTGGACGCGGTGTAGGTCCTCGTTACCCGGCGAATTGGACTGGGCGACGTTGCGGCCGGTGTTCTGCCAGTAATTGTAGCCCATCTCCGCGACTTCTATCGTTCGCGGGTCCTTCCATTTCCAGTACTCGCTGTGGCCGTCTGCAAAGCCGAAGTTTGCCCCGTCCCCGTGGCGGGCGGTGATCTGGTCCCACCAGCGCTCCTGGTCGTACCAGAGCGTCCAACTGTTCGGGCTCAATCGACCCTCATCGAGAAACACAATTCGGCCATCCGCTCGCCCGATCTGCATCCGCCGGTAAACCATCAGCTCCTTCGTGCCGGGGATCCCGGCGTACCCGTTCATCGCATCGACGATGGCATACGTCACGAACTCGCCGCGAATCCCGGTCGGACACTTGTATAAATTGGCTTCAGGGCAGTAGCTGAACAACAGCCCGGCCCTGATGCCCGCGACCTGTTGCTGTTGAGTGGCGCTGTTGCCCGGCCATCGCACCCAGGCGCCGCCGGCCCCCGTGTTGGCCTGAACGACCTTGTCGTTGTTGTCATCAGCGGCAAAGATCGAGCAAGATATCTTCCGGATACTGTCAGTTTCGGACAGTTTTATTAAATTCTACTTCATCATGAGCCGATAGAACAGTATACTCTCACGTATACTGTCATTATGTGACAGTATACGTCGAATAGTTGGCGAAAAGGAAATGAACAAGTTGACTGAACAAGTTTTTGGATTAGCACCCTGCGGCCAATTCACTAGTCAGGATGTGGCTACCCTATTTCCCGGGAGCGACGATCGAAGGTTTGGTCTTGTCAAACGGGCGATTGCCAGTGGCGAGATCATTCACGTCCGAAGGGGATTGTATTGCCTTGCCCCCAAGTACCGTAAGAGCAGCATGAACCTTTATGCCTTGGCTCAGCATGTCCACGGGCCATCGTACGTCAGTTTGGAGTCAGCTCTCAGTTGGCATGGCTGGATTCCCGAGACCGTTCATACCATCACCAGTGCCTCTTTCAAGAAGTCCATAGAATTCAAGACTCCCGTTGGGCTATTCAGCTATGACCACATCCCGCAAGAGGTATTCTACACCGAAGTGAAGCGACTTACCGATGAAGAAAGAAACGTATTCTTGATGGCGAGTCCGCTGAAGGCCTTGGCAGATTATGTCTATGTTCGAAAGAAAGACTGGACGGGGATCGAGCCGGCTGTGGGTAGCCTTCGCGTCGAGCCGGAGGAATTCGAACAGGTGACTCGCGACAGCCTCGACGGGCTTATCAGCAACTACCTGAATTCTCGCGTGAAAAGGTTTCTTGAAGGGATCGGGAAGGATTTGAAGGTATGAGCATCAAGCTGATTCAGGATAGATTAGATTCGTACAACTGCACCTCAAGCATCGAAGAAGACCACGCCATCAGAGAGATCACTCAGGAGGTGGCGTTAGCTGCTTTGGGCAGGACAGACTTTTTCAAACATGCCATCTTCCAGGGTGGTACATCTCTGCGCATCTTCTACGGTTTGAATCGATTCTCCGAGGATATGGATTTTATCCTGAAGGAGACAGACAAGGACTTCACACTGCAACCACACCTTCGAGCGGTTTCGGATGAACTCAAAGCTTATGGCTACGATATTGAGATTGCCGACCGAGCGAAAGTTGATACAACAGTCAGAAAGGCATTCCTCAAGGACGATTCTTTGGGAAAAGTCCTTCAATTGCAGTATGCCGATAAATCGGGACCTATTAGGAAAATTCGCATCAGACTTGAGGTCGATACGAATCCCCCGTTAGGAAGCGGTATGGAAATAAAGTACGTGGATTTTCCGTTTGTCTCTTCTGTGACTGTCCAGGATAAGCCGAGTCTGTTTGCGGGAAAGATCCATGCGTTGCTGTGCAGGGAATATGTCAAAGGCAGAGACTGGTATGATTTGTTGTGGTACACAAGTCAAGATATTCGAATCAACTATGAGTTTCTTACGTCGGCCTTACGACAGCAGGGTCCCTGGCGAAATGAGGATACTTGTGTTGACCTGAAGTGGTGCCTTGAGCATCTTGAAAACAAGGTTAGTTCGGTAGACTGGGCAGAGGCTCGAGAAGACGTCCGAAGGTTTGTCAAAGTGAGCGAGCAACCATCACTTAACCTATGGAGCAGAGAACTGTTTCTATCTCGGCTCAGAAGGATCAAAGGCTGACCAAAAGCAATGGCTTCAGTTGCATGATTCACACACATCGTTTCAGTGATTTTTGCAAAGTTTTGCTCTGCAAAACTTTGGGATTTTGCTCCTGCCGTCATTTTATCCATCATACCCGTTCAGTCTGTATTGCCACTGATTCTGAAGGGTCCTTTTTCGGGCCCCTGCCAGTGGTTCGCCATTTCTCCACGCGAATTGCCAGACGGGCATATCGGATTGAATACGATAACGATGAGACACCACTGCGCTGGGCCCGAAAAAGGGGCAGAGCCGAACGCATCGAATCAGAGCAGAATCAGGAAGAGTTAAAAAAATTCGCTTTATGTGAATCGCGATAACAGATATGATAGCAACGAAAAACGTTGGTTTGAGCTTGTTTAGATGGAGACTCTTTGTGGACTTTGACCATGCCGCTGAGCTTGCGGATCGGATCAGCAAAGGGGAGAACGGCACACTGCACAAGCAGTTGCTCGATATGTGCACACCATACCTTTGGGGTGTGAAACGTAGGCTTGGTTTTTACTGGATATCATACCGGGAGGTCGTCGAAGAATTGGCCCTCGACGCGATCGCTGACACCATCCTCGCCGTGAGGGACAGAAACTGCGCTTTTGCTGCGCGTCTCCAGAATGCTTTCCGCGACTGTTGCCGGCAGAGGCGAAGGCATATTTGCAGGCTCTCATTAGAGGAACTCAAGAAGAAACTCGATCCCTCGTGCTTGCCGGGGAGCACGGGATCGCAATCCCCTCCGGATATAGGCTTGGAACAGGAGGAGTTGACCGAGCTTATTCACCGCGAGATGCAGAATCATGGGAAAAACTCAAAAACGGCCATTTATGAGAGAATGAGGGGCTCGTCGTACGAGGAAATCGCGCTGATACTTGGCAAGAGTGCCCATGGGTCCCGCGCGCTGTTTTGGGACAACCTCAAGCGGATACGGAACAGTTTGCGCATTCGTTCCATGAAGGACAACGAAAGACAAGGGGCCGATAACGTCAAGTATTATGTGTAAGTTTAATTTTATGCCATCGGAGCAGTTGGCCAAAGACCGCCCGTTCGATGGCGGGTTCATCGTGGAAGCACCCCATCGGATTGAGCCGAGACCTCAATGTT
>Ga0315295_10002322_pt1 | contig 16151 bp, 15 predicted proteins | sample YL17G14_0_MG_FD_204453 | JGI IMG/M metagenome (GOLD analysis project Ga0315295, IMG submission 204453) | Sediment microbial communities from Yellowstone Lake, YNP, Wyoming, USA - YL17G14_0 | ecosystem: Environmental > Aquatic > Freshwater > Lake > Sediment | place: USA: Wyoming | collected... | reverse complement strand
AAAATTGAGTTGGTGCTCAGTTACCTGATAACCTGTTGACTCCATCACTTTCTTGGACCACTCAGAGATATTACAGAAATCCAGCTCCACCACATTTCCGCATTTCTTGCAGATGATATGGTGATGGTGATCCTCCATCTCGCAAAGTTTATACTTCACGCTCGAACCATTGATAATCTTAAAGGCAATCCCCAGCGATTCGAAGAGATCGAGAGAACGATAGATCGAAGTGAGTCCGATCTTTCTCTCTTTTTTAGTGAGACATTGATAGAGTTCCTGAGGGCTCATTGGACTTTCAGAGATTGAAAGTTCCTGGTAGACGAGAAACCTGGGATGGCTCATCCTGAGCCCCTTTCCCTCAAAAACTGCTTTAAAAACCTCTTTATTCATGGCAAGTTAAGCGTAGAATGAAAATATTTTCATTAACAAACTTAACGGCTTCTTCTCTTGTTGTCAAGCCCTTTGTGAGACCCATCGCATCGATGGTCAGTCGTGCAACTTCTTCAACACGCAACCCACATCTGAGCATCAGCATGAACATGGCCCGATCTCTCACGTCTTTGATCTCTTTAAAGAGTAACGCGACCTGCTCGTCTTTGAGGTGTTTTGGCAGCGGTTTCGCAAGACGAAGCCGATAGGCCTTTTTCACCGGATTGATAAGTGGTAACCCTTCCTCGTCGTGAAGATAGTCATAGAAGGCACGGAGAGTTCCAAGGTGGCAGTTGATGGTCTTAGGTTTCTGCCTTTTTCTCAAGAGATGTTCCGTGTAGGCACCTATGTCCTTGTGGGTTACCTCTTCGATGGGCATCTTAAGCCAGAGGCTGAACTGACCGAGGATGTTTAGATAATTCTTCACTGTATGGACTGAATAGTTTCTTCTCTTTAAGAACCTTCAATATCTCATCATCAGTTCAGCACTGTCCATGGATGCCTCCCTGTTCTATGATTGCCATGGCACGAAAGTACTCCTCCTCACGAGTTTTGTCAGTGAGCCTGGCATATCGACGAGTCATCTCTATATTGTGGTGACCTAAGAGCTGCTGGAGGCATTCCAGGCGCATACCGGCATTTAAGAGTTCACTGGCGAAGGTGTGACGAAGGCAATGGACCGTATAGCCTCTGTTTTCCAGTCCTGCCTTCTTCAGATACTTCATAAAAAGATGGCGGGCCGAACTGTAACCTAATGGGTCACGTCCCCGACCGTAAAAGAGTGCCCCCTTTTTATGATCCCTCTTTGAAAGCCACCGTCTTAAGGCAAAGAGAGCATCATCGCTTAGATAGACCACTCGTCCCAAACTATTCTTCTCGCCCTCAAAGAGATGGATCTTCCTCTCCCTGATATCGAGATCGTTCACCTTCAACGCAAGAAGCTCACCGATCCTCATGCCCGTTCTGAGAAGAACCAGAATCAGGGCCCTGTCCCGGATGGGGCCAATAACGGAGAGAAGCTGACGGACGTCGCCGGGGTTCATCGCCCTGGGAAGCAAATCAGGCAACTTCAGCTTGATCTTTCTTCTGAGAAGTGCCTCGGGAATAACATTGCCTTCGATCAGAAACCGCAGGAAGCCCAGGAGGTACATCAGTCTCGTCCTCGCGGATGTGATTTTCGTTCCCCGATCCTGCTCGCTTTCGACAAAGGCCTCCAGATCATCTCTGACGATTTCTTCCAGTCGGCTCTTGCCCAAGCTGCTATAGAAAGTAAGGAAGAGTTCAATGGCTTTAAGAGAATTACGAAGGCTATTCGGCTTGTGGTTCAAACGCCACTTGTGGCGCATGTAGCCCTGGACGCGCTCTTGCTCTGGAAGATCCTTCTGAGAGAGCTTCTGAAGGATTTGGTTGATAACACTCGATTTATGTTGATCCTGTAGCCTTTCTTGTTCACGGATTGATACCTGCTCAATAGCCGATGTCGTACGGGTCATTTCTCCCCCCTTTCCCTTGAGAAAAGCAGGTTAGATAATGACCCTTAGCCGCCTTAAGAATCAATCTATTTTGTTACGTATAGCAAATAGAAATCAATAGGATCAAAGTAACCTTATACAGGTCCGTTCCTCAGGTCATAAGCTTACAGATTTTTTCCATCCGATGCGACGCCATTTCTACGTGATTGACGCCAAGCCTCCGGCTCACTTCCCCCACTGTGTTCCTCTCGCTCAGAAGAACCTCGGTCTCCCTGAGCTTGCCGATGATCTACTCCGCCGTAAACCCTTTCTTTTTCATCCCTGTTTCCCTTCTTAATCCAACTCTAACTTACTATCTGGACCGATTTTGGGGGAGCAGGTCAATGTCTCTCTCGTCTTGGTATTACCCTCCTCCTTCTCTATATCCTTTCAAATAACCAGAGGCCAATAGCTCTTCCTGCAGTTTCTGCTTTTCATCTGTTGTCAGGGAATCTAAAGGGGCTCGGGGAGGACCACCGTATAAACCCGCAAAATCCATTGCAGCCTTCACTCCTGCAACGCCAAAATTTCCTGAGACCATCTGGTTGATCTTCATGAGCTGAAACTAAAGGACTTTACCCTCCTCTAATTGGTGAGTTACTCCCAGATCATAAAGCTTGCAACAATGCTCAGGAAAAACATTAGCCAAGGAAAGCACTCCGCCTACTGCACCCATCAATAGTCCTGTAAAAAAGAAATTAGCTGACCCTGCCAATAAGGAAAATCCTGGTTCAGCATTGAGGATATAAGAACTTAGATTTCCAGAAGAACTATCCTTCATCCCTACCTCCCCCATCCCTACCTCCCCTTACTCATTCTCAGCCCCTATTCTAACTCATCCCCTGGACCGGTTTTCGGGGGGGCAGGTCACTTCCCGTGGGGATGACGAAATCGATCCAATCTTCCGGGATGTCCACCCGCGGGAGCTTCTCCAGCACCTTTTCCACCTCGGCCACCACAAGCCCCCGGTTTTCGCCTAAGAACTCGTCGATCTCCCAGTCATGGTTTCCGATGGGGTTCTTGAGATTGTTTCGTCGCTGTATTTCCTACGAATTCACTTCGCGCAAATCTCGTCATGGTTATCGCAACATTACCGGATAACCCTGGCGCTTACGCCCTTCATGACCCTTTCTGCTTCTTCTTTGTATGCCCAATTCCAATCGCCTAAGAATCCGTGACATAAAGCAGAATACGCCGCTGAGAACTCAATCTGCTCTTGCGGCTCCTTCTTCCCCTCAAGCATGCAGAAAATCAAAGCAGCTGCAAAACTATCTCCTCCACCCGTCCTGTCAAGGATCTCAAGGTTTTCATACTTCCGAGATACAAAGAAATTACCTTTATAGAGCATGACCGTCTGCCAATCATTGAGTAACCCGGTTTTGGCATCCCGTAAGGTTGTCCCGACCAGTTCTATATTTGGATACAATTCCACGGCTCTATTAGCGACGGATCGATAACTTTCCGGATCAATTTTTGAATATTCTTGGGAAACATGATCGGCCTTGATACCTAACATTTTCTCAAAGTCCTCTTCGTTTCCAATCAACACATCAACATACGGAATCACGTCCTTCATCACTTGTTGCGCTTTTTCAGGTCCCCACAAGGTTGCACGGTAATTTAGGTCGAAACTTGTTTTCACACCAAGTTTTTTTGCCGTCTGGAGGGAAGCCTTTACTTGGGCGATCGCATGGTCTGAGAGTGCCGTCGTAATGCCGGTTGTATGGAACCACTTTGTTTGCGGTAGGATACTCTTCCAGTCAAATTCGCCCAGTTGAGCACCGCTGATCGCAGAATGGCCTCGGTCATAAATCTGTCGATTCGGTCGTGGACCTATTCCTATTTCAACAAAGCAGAGACCATTTCTAACGTTTCCCCTGCCGTCAAATGGGATCAACTTGACACCACTCATGTCAACCCCGTGTTCTCTCGCCTTATTGATAATATAATGACCTGACCAGGTATCGACTAATTTCGAAATCCACGCTGTCCTTAAGCCGAGTCGTGAGACATTCACAGCGACATTCAGTTCTGCCGCTGCAATCGCTAGAAACATAGAGCTTGCCTGTTCCAATCTAGCATGATCAAGGGGGCTGAATCTGATCATTGCTTCCCCGAAACCTATTAAATCATATTTCTTTTCCATGACGAGTATCCACCTCCATCTTTTTATTCATTGATTTATCAACGATTATTTCAGTTGTAATTCCTTCTTATTGTACACATACATCGGTTGCTTTCCATCGGCATAATCTACCACCGCTTGCGCCGCTGCCATAGCCAGTTTCAGCTCACATTCCCGGGATAGCGCTGCTGAATGGGGAGTGGAGATAACATTATCGAACTTAAAAAGCGGGTTGTCTGGAGAAGGAGGCTCTTCTTCGAAGACATCGAGTCCAGCCCCTGCGATTGAAGCATTTTTTAAAGCCCCAATCAAGGCTTTTTCATCGATCACCTCGCCGCGGGATGTATTGATGATAAAAGCATCGGGTTTCATCATGCCCAAGAGTTTGGCATTTACCAGATGATGTGTTTCTTTCATATACGGTACATGAATCGATACAATATCGGCCTGACTGAAGACCTGATCCAGACTTGAGCACAATTCAAACCCTTCTCCCTGCTTTACATAAGGGTCGTAGGCAATCCCCTTCATATTAAAGGCCAATCGACATTTCTGTGCCACCAATGATCCAATACGTCCCACACCCACCAGCCCCAGGATCTTTTCCTCAAGGTCCACGGACTTAGAAGCATATCGAATTTGCCAGTTGCCTGTACGCACAGCGTTGTCCATTATTTTGAGTCGTTTGGCCAAACTTAAAATCAGGGCTAAGGTTTGTTCAGCGACAGAAGAAGCGTTCAGGCCGGGCGTATGGCAAACCAAGATGCCTTTTTCGGTAGCAGCAGGTACATCAACATTATCGACTCCTACTCCGGTACGGGATATGATTTTAAGATGAGGTGCGGCATCCATAATCTCGCGGGTGACCTTGATATTGGTGCGTAAGATAATCCCCTCAACATCTGCTGCCAACCGTTTGGTTGCTTCTACAGAATTATCCGATAAGATGACTGGCTCGACTTTCCCGCGAAGAATGTCCATGGCAGCCGGCTGTATCGCCTTGGAAAGAAGCACCTTTTTCATATTAATCCCTCCTTTTTGAGGACAGCTTTCAACTCGGCTTTCGCGTCATCGCCCATCGGCAAGACTGGAATTCTTGGGTTTCCACCATGGTAGCCGAGGAGATCCATTGCAGCTTTAACGCCGGCGACTCCGTAGTTTCCGGCGGCATTTTTGCTGAGTTGCCGCGCATAGACATCTAATTTCTGCGCTTCTTCAAGGTTTCCGGATGCATAGAGTTCCTGCAATTTGCAGCACATCTCGGGAAGGTAATTCGCAATGGACAACACTCCACCGATAGCTCCAGCCAGAAGCCCTTTATAAAATTTTTCAATCGTCCCAGCCAGGACATAATAGTCCGCCCCTTTCGGGACGGCATTAACATAAATGGAAATATCTTCCTTTGATGTGTCCTTCAAGCCCGCTATATTCGGATGCATCGCTAACACTGAAACTAAATGTGTTGAGAATGTGAGTCCTGCAGAAAATTTAGGGGCATTATACATCATAACTGGAATGGGCGACTGATCGGCAATCGTGGTATAATATTTAATTAAGGCATCATCCGTCATGAAGCTCACAAAGTAGTGAGGCGGCAGAATTGTCGCAAAATCCGCACCCTTGCCCGCTATTTTTTTGATAAATTCGATAGTGGTCTTTGCAGATTCTCTCATGACACCAACGATCAGGGTCTTTCCCGGTACCTTGTATTTTTGATAAACATCCATCACCTTAACCGATTCCTCATCGGTTAAACTTCTAAATTCTCCATTACTCCCAAGCGGCATATAGCCTTTTAAATTCGTCTGATTATACCGTTCAATGTTTTTAGCAATGTTGTCATAGGCCACTTCTTCATTCTCATCAAAAATGGTCATACAGGGTGGAAATACACCAGATAATTTATCTTTATAATTTGTATCCATAGATAATCTCCTTTCTTTTTAGCGAGTCTCTTAAGTTTTCCCTTCCACCTGAAATTGTTGGGCCACAAAATCGACTGCTCCACGGGTGGCCTTAGAGAACTCAGCAGCTATTGCTACCTAGGCGCAATGTCTATTGAATTCTTCCTTGGTCATTCCGTCAATTTTCGCGCTTTGAAAGCGCTCCGTAAATTTTAAATTCGTGATTTATTGCTTCCGATTTCTCACTTCACGATTTAAACACCACAAAGGTTCCTCTCCTTTGAGGACCCTTGCCACTTCTTCCGCGGCCATCCGCTGCAGATCCACCGCTGATTCTACAGAATACCACGCCATATGGGGCGTTATGATGACGTTCGGAAGGCTTAAAAGAGGATGACCGGGGTCCGGAGGCTCCTTTTCCATGACATCCAGTGCGGCCCCGGCCAGCCACCCTTCTTGAAGCGCCCGATAAAGTCCGTCCTCGTCCACAAGCGGGCCGCGCGCGGTGTTGATAAAAATGGCTCCTCGTTTCATCTGCTTGAAACGCTCATAGGAAAACATATGAAATGTCTCTGCGGTATGAGGTACGTGGGCCGAAACAAAATCACTCTCATTGAGCAACTGTTCGAAAGATGTTTTTTCGACCCCATGGGACTTGAATACACTTTCAGAGATAAAAGGATCGTACCCAAGGACTTTGATATTCCACGGAGCAAGCTTTTGCACAACCATCCGTGCAATATTGCCGAATCCGGCAATGCCCAGCGTTTTCCCATGAATGCGATAGATGGGGCGTCCAAGGTTGCAGTTCCATCGTCCCTTCTTCACCGTCTCGCTCATGGCGGGTATTTTTCTGATGGAACTGAAAAAAAGTCCCACAACATGATCCGAAACCTCGTGAATGCCGTAGGTGGGAACGTTGCACACCATAATACCCGCTTTTGTTGCCGCGGGAATGTTGACGTTGTCCACGCCGATTCCATAACGGACAATGATCTTGCAGTTTTCCAGGGCCTCAATGACTTTAGGCGTCAGTTTTGCGTACTCGTTCAGCAGTGCATCGGCGTCTCTGGCCAGGGCAATTACGGCGTCTTCATCCTTGCACTGCCCGGCAACAAACTCGACGCCGATAGCACCGAAAACCTTCCGCTCCTGATCCAAATCCGGATAATCATGGTCGGTGATCACAACTTTATAGGGTTTCTTCATCGCAGCACCCCCATTATGAATAGTTATTCATCCGGTTGATGCGTACATTTGACTTGAAAAGAATGGGCATACAACCCAAAAGGAAATTGTGAGAGATTTCCTATTATGGGAGGGAAAGTATGCCCACGAGCCCTTTGTATCACGGTTTTGGTCTGGTTGGCTATGACTATGTTCGCTCCCGATACGCAGGAATGTCTGTCTTGCCGAAATCATAAAGATTGGGTTCGTAAAGACGGGAGGTCTCACATTTTTTATCCAAATCCGGGCTGAACACGCCAACCTTGAAGCTTGTTGTCCCAACGTCAATAGATAGAATGTCATTCATGATTGAAAAAACCCTCCTTGATTGCGTAATAGTCACGGTGGGTGGCGGGTTTTCGGCATTCAGTGGGGTCTGAGTAACACTCTCCTCCACCCTTGATTAACATTCACCGCTCTCTGATGCGAAAGTGACCTTGCTCATCATTATATCGTTCGGTCTTGACTCCTTCGAGAACGGTTAGGCTAACCTCAGCCCGATAAGCTACTATGCTTCCAGGTTCTAAATGCCCAATGTAAGTGGTTTTGCTGTCCCAGTCGAACACGCTGATGTGGGCATGGGCATCACCACCAATGACTGAGCCCTGAACGCTTGCTAGTTCGATGGCGCCGGTAAAGTTCCAGTACTTATCCAATGGTTGGACAGCGGTGGTGGTAATGGTGTGGAGATGCACTCGCTGCAAAGAACCGATCCCACCTGTGATGGCAGCGGTGTCGATCCGTTCTTTTTTAATAACCTCCTGAATGCCTTCAAGAAGCAGGTCATCTCTGTCAAGCACGATCAGGATTGTCCGCGGTGTTGTTTTTGATACGAAATACTGCATTTCGTTTCCTCCTTTTATATTGTATTTACCCCGATCACAACAATTCTTCCCAAAACAAATTAAATCACCTTCAGGGGGCAGACTCCACCTGACCAGTTCCATTTTATATAAATATCAATGTAACGTAAATCCTCTATAGCCATTTGGAAAGCCACCCATCGATCACACCATTGTGATCACCGCCTTCGATTGGTACTTCCTCCGGGCCGGAAAAGGATTGACAAAACTTTAACGCCTCTCAATATATTCCTGGCAAAGGGAATTCTCTTAGATTGCTCAAAATGAGTTATCTCTTTACCGCCGTCATTCATCAGAACTGCAGATTGACGGTGATGCTTTTACGCTGGGTGAAGCTGTCGAGCATTCCCTCGAGAGACCATTCCCGTCCAATGCCGCTTTGCTTGAAGCCACCGTAGGTATGGCCGGGAACAATGCCCACTCCCTGATTCACCTGAACCCAACCTGATTCGATGGCATGCGCCGTCCGAAGCGCTTTCCCAATGTCATGGGTCCAGACAAATGCAGCCAGTCCATAGTGGCTTTCGTTTGCCATGCGGATCGCCTCTTCTTCTTCCCGCCATGGAATGACAACCAGGACTGGCCCAAAGATTTCCTCTCTCGCAATGCGCCACTCATTACGGACATGGTCGATGACGGTAGGTTCCATGAAATAACCCTGGGCAAGGGGCCCTTCGGTTGGCGGAACGCCTCCGGTCAGAAGACGCGCTCCTCCTTGACGGAGCCCATCCTCCACATAAGAACAGACACTTTCGAACTGCTTTCGATTAATGATAGCTCCCATGTCAGTCGCTTCATCAAGGGGATTACCAATCTTGAGGGACCTGAGCTTTTTAACAAGCTGATCAAGGAACGAGTCATAGATTGACTCATGGAGAAAAAGTCGCGAGCCTGCTGTGCATGACTGACCCTGGCGCGTAAAGCGCATTCCAAAAAACACACCATCTACGACCCGTAGGTCATCGGCATCAGGAAAGACAATCTGCGGGCTTTTACCGCCAAGCTCAAGCGAGACTGGTACGATGCGCTCCGCCGCAGCCGCCATGATACTCTTGCCAACTTCCGTTGAACCTGTTAAGGAAAGTTTCCTCACCTGAGGATGTTTTGCCAGCGCTATACCGCACTCTGACCCAGTCCCCGTGACGACATTCAATACCCCCGGTGGTAAATATTCGGCACAGATGCGGGCCATTTTAAGGACGGCAAGAGGGGCGTCTGCTGAGGGCTTGAGGACCAGGGTATTGCCAGCTGTGATGGCCATCGTGATCTTGAGGGTTGCCAGGACAATAGGTGAGTTCCAGGGAATAATTCCCGCGACAACACCGATCGGCTCACGCCGTGAATAACTAAGGACGTTTTCACCAAGAGGCAGAGTTTCGCCCTTTAGCTCGCTTGCAACCCCTCCAAAGTATCGGAAGAGATCCGCAGCTTGTATGGCTTCTGGACGCGACTGGGTACGAATGGCGTTGCCCGTTTCGAGAGCAATCACGCGAGCGATCTCATTGGTCTGTGCCTCCACGACATCCGCAATCTTGAACATCAACTTACCACGGTCGCGTGCTGGGACCAGCTTCCATTTCACAAAGGCTTTGGCAGCAGACTGAACGGCATCGTCAACATCAGGCGAAGCGGCACGCGGTACCTCCCCAATGATCGTCCCCTTTCGGCCCGGGTTTTCAACCGAGATGAAGTGACCCTCTTTGCTGCTGACCCATTCCCCACCAATCAGCATCAATTGGCGGCCTACATTTTGAGCACTCTCTTCTACAATAGTCTCCATTTTTTGCCTCCTAACAAAAAAGTCTACCGATAAAGATAGAAATTAAATTAACTCAATTGCTACTCAAATGCCTGTACTGACATCCAGATATTTGAAACCAAGTCATTATCCAGGTTTTCTCTGAATCAGCAGCCTGAGATCCCGGATCGTGTAGCCTGCCATGATGGCCCCTGTAATAGGAATAATGATGTACCAGAGGGGTTTGGGAATTTCCAGTATGGGAGACTTATCGGTTGCTCGTACGCATAAAAGCCATCCCTCGTAGGTCAATATCACAAAAAAAGCAAGGGATAAAAAATTTAGAAAGATTTCCAGGATGGTACCTGCCTTCGTCCCTGCGAGCCAATTAGGGACGAGATCCACATTAAAATGAGTCCTCTCTCTCCAGAGGAATGCAGTACCGAGGAAGACCATCCAGGCGAAAGCAAGCTCTATAATTTCATCGGCCCATCCCAAAGAAGTGATTGGAACAAATCGGACAAAAACTCCGGCGGCGATAAGCAGGAATAAAGTAACCAGCCAGACCACGCTTCCCCACTTCGTCACCACAGCTAAGATCTGATCCACCTTTCCAAGGTTCCCTTGTTTCATTTCGTCTTCTCTTTTCTTTTCTTTCGATTATTTCGCCACTCCCATCACCAAGTTTGGAACCCAGGTGACAAGCCCGGGGATATAAGTGATCAATAGAAGCACCCCGATGAGAGCAAAAATACCCCATTTGAGTTCCGACGCAAGCCGCCAGAGTGGCACTTTGCTCACGCTCGAGATGGTGTAGAGGACCATGCCCACCGGTGGAGTCAAGAGGCCGATCATCAGGTTCAGGGTCATCACGACGCCGAAATGTACCGGGTCAATTCCGAGCTTCATGATGAGGGGCATGAAGATGGGTGTCGTCAGGAGCATGATGGAAATCGCCTCCATGAAGCAGCCCATGATGAGGAGAATGATATTGATGATGAGGAGGATCACCACCGGATTGTTGCTCAGAGAAGTGAGTCCGTTGATCACTGCCTCAGGGACCCTTTGATGGATGAGGAGCCATCCGAAAAGGCCCGCGGCTGCGATGATGAACATTACCCGGACCGTTTGTTCTGCGGTGGCCCACAGAATGCGTGGGAGATCTTTGAGGGAAATTTCTCTATAGACCATAAACGTGATAATAAAGGCATAGAGCGCGGCAGCTACTGCCGCCTCCGTGGGCGTGAACAATCCAGTCAAGATCCCGCCGATGATAATGATTGGCGCTAAATAGGCAGACCAGGCCCCGAGGCCTGCAGCCACAATTTCCTTAAGGGTGGATTTTTGCCCTCTGGGGTATCCCCGCTTGCCCGAGATGATGTAAACCGTGATCATGAGCCCGAAGCCCATGAGGAAACCCGGAATGAACCCACCCAGGAAAAGCCTGCCAACAGAAGTGCCGGTCATGCTGCCGAAAATCACGAAGGGGATGCTGGGAGGAATAATCGGACCGATGGTCGAAGAGGTGGCGCTCACAGCAGCGCTGAAAGGCCGGTCGAATCCTGCATCGTTCATCATCTCCATTCCCACCATCCCCACGCCTGCGGCATCGGCTACAGCAGATCCAGACATTCCTGCAAAGATCATACTTTTGACCACATTGACATGACCGAGGCCCCCTTTAAGATTTCCCACCAGGCGCTGGCAAAAAAGGAAGATCCGATGCGTCATCCCGCCGGTGTTCATCAGATTCCCGGTGAGGATGAAAAAAGGGATAGCGAGCAATGTAAACCCGGTGGTGCTGGAATATATTCTTGCCGGAATCATCGTCAGGACATTCGTCTCCCCCAGCACAAAGAAAAAAATAACCGCCGTCAAACCCATGCAGACGGCAATGGGAAGCCCGGCCATGATCAGGAACACCAGAACAGCAAAGATTGCGGCGGTCATCATGGCGTTATATCCTATCCTTCTTCCTCATTCAGAGGATCGTAAACGGTCGACACATACATAAATCAACCCATTCGACTCCCCGGTCTGAAGCACGGAGTATGCTCAGGGTTGATACTGAGCGGCACTTTTTACCCCGATTTAAAAATCGGGATTTGGCGCCGTCGAACGTATCAACAAAAGAGCGCGGGAAATTCTCAGCGTTTGAGTGTGTCCGATCAGGTTTGGGTCATTACTTATTCCTCGCATCCTCCACTAATTTCATAAATTGTTTAACGTGCTCCTCTCCGGTATATTTAGCGATTTTTTCACCCGCAGGCTCCACGGCCTTCCGGAAGGGTCCTGAGGCCGGGCGGGTCACCTTCACGCCCGCTTTTTCCATCTTGGCTATGATCTCTGACTCTTCCCCAATCATCGTCTTCCGCATGAATTCTCCTGCCGCTTTGCTCTCTTCCCGGACGATTTTCTGCTGTTCAGGACTCAGTTTGGCCCAGCTTTGTGGATTGACGACATGCATCATGCAACTGTAGGTGTGACGGGTCAGAGCAAGATGCTTCTGAACTTCATAAAATTTCATGTGATAAATAGCAGAAAGAGGGTTTTCCTGGCCATCAACCACATTCTGTGCAAGGGCCATGTAGACTTCGGAAAACGCAATTTTTGTCACAATGGCTCCCAGAGCTTCCATCGTCGCCTGAAGATGCATCTCCGGTGGAACCCGGAGCTTCAACCCTTTCACATCATCCGGCTTCAAGATGGGCCGCTTGTTGTTGGTAATATTTCTGAACCCCCATTCCCAGTTAGAGAGCAGAATGAAGCCCTCCTTTTCGGCCAGCGGAACGAGCCATTTAAAGGCCGTGCCATCGAGAACCCGGTGGGCATGATCATAGTCCTCAAAGATAAATGGGAATTGTGCCGTCATGCATGCCCGGACATACTTCTCAAGCTGACCCTGCGTAGGAATATTCATGTCAATGGCGCCCAGTTTAACCTGCTCGCACTGTTCTGGGGGTGTCCCCAGCATGTTCGCCGGATAAATAACGATTTTTACCTGCCCTTTTGTGCGCTCCTCTACTTTGGCGGCAAATTGCTTCGCAGCTAAATGTGCAGGATGGGTTTCCTCCGTGTAGTGTGCGAACTTCATCTGAATGACCTGAGCCTCTGATATTGGCCCACTGGCAAGGCATAAAACAAAGATTCCTACCATCATCACCCATGCAAATAAGTTAAACCGATACGATCTCATGCTATCCTCCTCCTTTCTTTTTTTTGTGAAGCTTTGAATAAGTAAGAATGTTGAATGACAAACAAGACACACTGGATTCACCCAGATGATCTTATGTCGCTATATTCCCCTGACCCACAAAGGATGAGCCATCGGTTAAGATAACAGACAGTAACTTTTACGGGATACCGCTGGTATACTCCTCGGCCAACTCTATTCTTTCTCCACTGGGTCCGTAAAGAAAGATATGCTTTACTCCATTAAGAAGAGTCGGGAGAGACTCTATTTCCGCGGGATGGAGTTCAATTTCCCTTCTTTTCAGCTTCTTGACGTGCTCATCGATATGGGATACCTTTAAAGCCACATGTTGAACAGGACCAGCTTTCGAGGTAATGACGGACAGGTCAGCAGGCCGCACGAGTTCGATCGTACAGTCTCCGATGCTGATGATGGCTACGTCCAGCTTCCCCGTCGGATGATCGACGACCCCCCTCCATCGCTCCTGAAACTCTAAGACCTCAGTGTAAAAGGCCAGGGATTCATCTATGGATTTGGTATAGATACCAATATGATGCAAACCCTCTATAGCCATTGCCCTTGATCCTATCGACCGACTTGATGCTTAATGATCTTTCCACGAGAGATCACTGTCTTGACCCTTTTGAGTGACCCGATATCTTCCAGAGGATTACCTTCTACCCCGATGATGTCGCCGAATTTGCCTGGCTCAAGGGTTCCGATGCTGTCTTCGAGTCCGCAAACCTGGGCGGCGTGACGAGTGGCAGCCATCAAAGCCTGGTTTGTGGTAGCGCCAAAATCCACCAGGTATTTAATCTCCTGGGCTAGACCGCCGTGCATTCCATCCGTTCCTACGGCGAATTTCACACCGGCCTTGACAGCAGCATTCATCCGTTGGCCGACTTCATCTCGCTGCTGCAGATGGCCCTCAATCATATGAGGTGGTAAAGTCCGAATTCTATCGTCGGTAAAGAAGATACTCGGTGTCATAACCAACCATCTACCTGACTTAATGAAGAGGTCAATTTCTCGATCTGTTAGAAAATAGCCGTGCTCAATGACATCGATGCCAGCTTCCAGGGCCCACTCCAGACCAACGCCGCCGATACAGTGAGTGGCCACTGGAATGCCGACTCGGTGGGCCTCATCCACTGTGGCCTGAATTTCCCCTTTAGAGAAATAGCTGGGAATTCCCTCAGGGCCACGTAGGGTTCCAGTGATGTAAATCTTGATGAGGTCCGCTCCGGCTGAAAGGTTTTCCCTCACCGCGGCCTGAATCTGATCGATGCCACCAAAGGGATATCCTACGAAACCATGGCCATGGAAGGCGCGGATGCCCCTGGTGGCTATAAGAAGGTGAGGGCCTTCGATGCGGCCTTCCGCAACTGCCTTTTTGCATTCCACATCAAGAAAACCTTTGTCACCCATACACCGGGAGGTGGTGACGCCGGATCGAAGATCAATCTTCATGGTCTCACAGGCGCGGAGGGTCAGGGCAGGAATCGGATCCCCCATTCGATACAGATAATTCTCAAGCCTTGGGTCAAGAGAGAGGTGATTGTGGCAATCGATCAATCCAGGAAGAAGTGTTTGGTCGCCACAGTCCAATACATGGACATCCGCTTTTTCCCTGAGCTCATCTTCCTTTCCAATCCCGATGATATGTTGTCCTTCAATGATGATTGCACCCTTGTCAATCGGAGGGCTCCCTGTTCCATCAATCACTAGCCTTCCTTTCATAAGAGTCTTCCCCGTATTACCCTCCTTGTTCATTTTCTTTGTAGTCTCCCCGAGCCCCCGGCTCACAAACAGAAATTTCAACGCCTCCCTTGTGCCTTACGGTTAGGAGTCTGGATTCGTCCATTTTTCAAGGACCTTAATGAGTTCGTGGACCTCAGCGTTTTCCATTCCCAAGGAAAGAGCCCCCAGAAAATATTGATAGGCTGCAGAGGCCACAATTAAAGGAGTTCTCACCCTTCTGCTGTCATTGATCACCAGTCCAATGTCTTTGCACAATTGGCCCAGCCCCCCGGGCGCGGGGGCATTGTCAAGGATACTGGATGTAATGAGCCTAAACCAATCACTTCCACAAATACCGCTACCCACGACCTGGCAGACCAGCCGTGGGTCAAGCCCCCCTTTTCTTGCCAGGGTAATTAGTTCAATGATGGCAGCAAGAGTGGTGGCTACAAGGAGCTGGTTACAGTGCTTGACCGCCTGTCCCAATCCAGGTTTTTCACCAACATAGGTAATTTTCCCCTGCACTTGAAGGACACGCCGGCATTCTTCCAGAAGGTCTTTAGGGGCTGCCGCAATGATCGTTAAAGTCCCTGCTTCCACCCTCGCAGGTCCTCCGGTCACAGGGGCATCTATAAACCCTACCCCTTTTAGTGCACATTGTTCAGCCAACCATTCAAGATTTTCTTTGTCGATCGTAGACATGCAAATGACCCTTGTGTCTTTGTGACATCCTTCAAGGATACCATCGGGACCGGTCACCACCTCGATGACTTGCTGGTCGTTCAACACGTAAACAATGACCTTGCCAGAATTTTCCGCTACTTCTCTACTATTTCTCAGAACTATCCCGCCGGCTTTTATAAATTCTTGAATCACCTCAGATCTCCGAGCATACCCCGCCACTTTATACCCTTCTTTGATGTACTTTTTTGCGGCCACCATTCCCATCCGCCCCAGCCCGATGATTCCTATGGCTTCAGACATTTTTACCCCCTCAAGTGAAATGAAAAAGATTATTTGTTTACTGTTTCTCTCTGGATGATCAGAACAAATTAATCATCTTTAATCCTGTCCCTTCCAAGTTAAGGGGAAGGGGACATATTTCTCCTTTATTTAGAAGTTGAAGAGGCGTGGAAGCACGAGTGTAAACCAGGGGACGAATGCTACAAATAATGCCCCAATCAGCAACACTAATAAGTAAGGTGCATAAGCACGTGTGGCATTTTCCACATTGACTTGACCTATCGCACAGGCAATCAGAAAACCGATCCCCATAGGAGGTAGAAATAATCCAATTCCCAAGGAAGTGATCATAATAATCCCGTAGTGCAGCGGGACAATATCGGCGAAATGGCTCATAATCGGGAAAAGGATCGGCGTAAAAATGATCAAGGCCGGGAGTCCTTCGAGAAATGCGCCAA
>Ga0315295_10002321_pt1 | contig 16158 bp, 10 predicted proteins | sample YL17G14_0_MG_FD_204453 | JGI IMG/M metagenome (GOLD analysis project Ga0315295, IMG submission 204453) | Sediment microbial communities from Yellowstone Lake, YNP, Wyoming, USA - YL17G14_0 | ecosystem: Environmental > Aquatic > Freshwater > Lake > Sediment | place: USA: Wyoming | collected... | reverse complement strand
ATGAGGGCCTGCCGCTGATGATGAGCTGGCACCCCTCGTTCATCCTTCGAGGAATGACGCAGGAAGAACCGACCTGGGTCAACGACTTGGCGAAGGCGCTCTCCCTCGCCCAAGGCAAGACGAAGCTCATCAAGACGAACTTCAAGCTTTTCCCTTCGATCGCTGAGATCGAGCGGTGGACCAAAGAGCTGCTCGCATCGAAGGCGCTCATCGGAGTCGATATCGAGACGATCGGCTTCCGCGCTTTCGAGGCCCGCATCATCGTGGTAGGGATCGCAACCTCGAAGAGCGACGCCTTCTCGATCCCCTTTCTGAAGAAGGGCGGGGTAAGCTACTGGAGCGAAGTGAGCGATGAGAAACGCGCCTGGGAGTGCGTCCGTAAGCTGATGGTGCAGTGCCCCACGATGTTCCAGAACGCGCCCTACGACATCGTCCACCTCACGAACGCGGGCTGCCCGATCCTGAAACTGAAGCACGACGTACTGCTGGCGCACCATGCTCTTTCACCCGAGCTGCCTCACTCCCTCGAGTACATCGCGAGCTGCTTCGGCTCAACCCCAAATTGGAAGGACGCCGTCAAAGGCGATGCCCGCCGGATGATCGAGATGGAAGATACGAAGCTCCGCACGTACAACCTGAGGGATTGCGTGGTGCTCTTCCAGTGCATCGAGCCGATCCTCAAAGAGCTTGAGGTCGATGGGACGCTCTCTGTCTACGAGCAGCTCTCAATCCCCCGCGTCGAGCTTTCAGTCGAGCTGACGCGAAATGGCGTCCACGTCGATCCCAAGCTGGTCGCTGCCTGGAAGAAAGACCTCGAGAAGCGCGCTACGAAGATCGAAACCGAAATGCGGGTGATCATACGAGCCCCTCTCAGCTTCAGCTTCTCGAGCGGAATGATGATGCGCTGGTTGCTTTTCAGGACTGAGCCGGCGAGCCTCGCGAAGAAGCGCACTGAACTGGCCTCACTCAAGCGAAAGGACACCAAGAAGTTTGCTCAGCTCGAAGCCTACATCAAAGCCTTCAACGTCGAGCCCTTTCCCCACGTTTTCATCAAGGTGAAAAAGACCGAAACCGGCCTCGAGTCGATCAACGAGCTTTCGCGGATGGCGCTTACGCTGGGGATCAACAACCGACTCGCGGCGCTCGCAGGGCTCAAGCGGCCGACGCCGGAGCACGAGCTGGAGCGCACTGAGCTTGAGCGGTTCCGCCACTTCATCGCCCGCTTCGGCGACTGGCAGGAGGTCACCAAGCTCAGCTCAACCTACGCCAACCCACCGATCGGCCCGGACGGCCGCGTCCACCCCTGGTATTCAATACACGGGACGGCAACAGGAAGGCTTAGCTCTCGCGGCCCCAACTGGCAAAACGTTCCCGCGCACTCGGAGCTTTCGCACGGCTTCCGGCGTGCGGTCAAACCGGAGCCCGGTTACGCCTTCGTCAAGGCTGACTATTCGAACCTTGAACTGCGCGTCCTGGCTTACGCGAGCAGCGACGAGAAGCTCCTCAGCGATTTCCGCAACGGCCTCAGCGTCCACGACGAGCACGCGAAACTGTTCATCCCTGGGATCACACCGGCTGACTCTCGCTGGAAGGCAGTTCGCGACGCGACCAAGACATTCAACTTCGGCTGCTTCGCCTACGGTGGGACGCTGCGAGGGATTTTCGAGAAGATCATCGTCCAGATCCCCGAGCTTGGACTTACCTGGAGTCACTTCTCCCAGGTTGCCGAGCGCATCTTCGCAATCCACCCCGGCTACCTCAAGTGGAAAGCTGAGATGATTCGCCAAATCCACGAGACGCGCTGCGTCGCAAGTGGCTTCGGGCGCAAACGCTACCTGCTTGGCTCGGACAACGACATCGAGCGCGAGGGCCTCAACCACCCGATCCAGAGCACCGCCGGCGAGTTGGTCCTCGAAGGCCAGCTTGAGCTTCTCAATAAGCTACGCAAGACTGATCCTGATTCGCGCATCGTAATGAGCGTTCACGATGACATCGTCGTCGAGGCGCCGAAGGCACACGTCGACTCCGTTGCCAAGCTGATGGAAACGGTTCTCGCTCATCCTCGCGACATACCGGGGTGGGGCATCAAGGGAGGTAGCTTCCCGATCGAAATCAAGACATCCTCAGTTTCGTGGCAGGACATGGTAGATTGGGAAGGGGGGAGGAATGGCAAAGTGGCAACCGTACCAGGAAGACGGAAGGCCCAACCCCTTCAATGAAAACGATGACCCAGCTAAGTTTTGGAAGGAAGACCCCGGTGACATCGCGTTGCCTTCGCCCGGCCTCATCACGGACTTCGTCTACTACATGAGAGGGACCGAGGCGCCGACGCTGTTTCAGATTTGGTCGATGCTCTTCGCGATCTCGACCTGCGTGAAGCGCGAAGCGTGGCTGCGTTTCGGCGACGACCTACTTTTCACCTGCTTCTTTACGTTGCTCGTGGGGCCGGCGGGAATCGTCAAGAAGAGCTTCTCAATCGCGAAGGTGATTCGCGTCATCCAAGGGATGCGCCGCTACATCAAGGATTCACAGTTGAAAGAGATGAAGCACATCTCTCTCGTGACGGGAAAAGCGACACCTGAGGCGCTCCTCGAAGCACTCCTCCCCAAGATGAAACGCGGCCCCGAGTTTGATCTCCGCGCAAAGGACGGCTCGGTGCTACGCGACTCGCGGGGAAAAGTCATCCGCTACAAGAAAACCTCAGAGGCAGGAATCGCTCTCAGTGAGCTGGCCGCAACCGTAGGCAAAAAGGACTACTCGCGTGGCCTGATCGAAGACTTGCTTGACCTCTACGATCCGAAGGAAGTTTGGCCTTGGCGCACCGTGGGGCGTGGCGTGGCGATCCTCCGCAAGACCCACACTACCCTGATTGCGGCGACCACGCCTGCAGGTTTTCGCGACTCCGTTCCTGCTGTCGCCCACAGCGACGGCTTCGTCTCACGCTGCGCGGTAGTGTTCCAGAATCGGACCGCACGGCGCTTCCGCCGCCCCGTCGCAGTCACCAACGGCCCCTCGATGGAAGACCTGAGACGCCGCTTGGCCTGGGTCGTCGAGAACGCCATCGGTGAGTTCGACCTGACGCCTGAGGCAGATGCCTACTTCGAGCACTGGTACGATCGGTTCGCTGACCGGCGCGAAGCCAACCCTCACCTCGCCGGCTCCTGGAGCCGCATGGATATACTCTTGATGCAGGTCTCACTCCTGTTACGCTGCCAGCGCTACGACGCCGACCCCGAGAACCGAACCATCGAGCTTTGTGACATCCAGGACGCCGACAAGCTCCTGCGAAAGACGCACAACGAGGCGACACCCCTGCTGCGTAACCTCGCCAACGGCTCGAACCCTGAGGCGATCGCCAGGATCGAATACTTCTTGAGGAAGCAAAAGAAGCCGAACCGCGTCGCCGTCCTGAAAGGCGCGCACGTACTGGCGGCTGACCTGGACGCTGCCCTCGATCAGCTCGTCCAAGAGGATCGCGTTCGCATCCGTTTCAACGGAAAAGACGTAAACGTTCCTACGAAGAACGGAGGAGAAACCTATGAGTGGGTCGGAGACATCTGGACCGAAGAAGAAGCGCCGTCGCCTGAAGCCGGAGGAGAGAGCGAAACTTGAACGCAGGATCCTGAAGACCTACGCCGTCTTTCCCTCAGTGCGAAAGACCGCTGCGCTGACCGGCGAAAACCGCAACTTCGTCTACGACGTACTGCGTGAGAACGGCGTCTCTCGCAAGACCACCACCTCGGTACTGCGTCTGACCGGCCGCGAGAGCCACGATTATGGAAGGATTGCTGACTGGCTCAAGCGCCACCAAGACAGAAAGATCCCTCACGACTACGCCAAGCTCGCCGAGGTGATCGGCGTTACCAGGAACGCTCTCAAGTGCTACTTCTATCGGCGCCGCCGCTCAGTCCTCTCTGTCCTTCGGACGCTCCCGAACCTGACAGCTACCAACGTTACGCTCGCTGACGAGGCCGGCGCCATCGTAGCCTGTTCCAGCCTCGAATCCTACGAGTACCTGATCGACCGCGTCACGCTCGACGTTTCTGTTTGGGCAACCCTTAGGGACGGCTCAACCCGCGTCTTCCCGATTCCCAACTGGCGTGACTTCGCAAACCGCGTTGGAGGCCCCAAATGACAAAAGACGGTCAGTTCGAGTTTGCAGATGTTCTGCCCAAGCGCTACGGAGAAAGGTGGACTCGAATCCACCTCTCTCCCGAAGAACTGAAAAGGCAACTCAGTCAGTCTACTGATCCGTTTGTGGCGTTGTGGTCAAGGCGAGAAAAGCCCGCCAGTAGTTCCTCGCGTTGAATGCCTCGACAGCCTTCCCCATGTAGTACGCCTGGGTCGAGACCGGCAGGATCCCAGGAAAGTTCAGGTGCGCGCCGCCTTTGTTGAAGATGACTGGCGAAACAGAGCGCTGCAGCTCATAGCGAGCCTGCTGCCCCTTGTAGCCCGTGTCCGCTGCCTGCAGCAGGTTGACTGCGATCCCAAAGTTGGGGCCACCACCGAAGAGCGCGGGCATCCCTGGGATGAAATCCATCGCCTTGATCCCGACCGCAGTGAGTGCTGCCTTGATCGCGAGGTTGTTCCCGATGAACCGCCCGATGAACGCCAGCTTATCGCCGGCCGTCCCGTTCTTCAGCCCTCGGTAGATGTTATTCCTGTAGGCAGCGCTGTACGTCCCGTACTGCCCGAAGAGCTTCGCCAAAAAGGACTGCGAGTAGAGCATCGGCTGGTTCGCGCTGTTCCAGTCGAACATCGTCTCCTGCACGAGCTTCGACGAAAACAAATACTTCGCCTGAGCAATCGCTTCCGGCGCGTCCGTCGCAATCAGCGCCTTCACCTGTTGGACGATCTCGGGGTTCGTATCCTTGATGAGATGCAAACCTGCGTAGCGCTCGAACTTGGCCGCATCGACGACGCCATCAGCGCCAGTGAAAACACCCTTCCTCAGCTTCGCGATCGCCTCGGTGAACCTGATGTCAACCGAGCCGTAAGCAATCGCCCGGCTCAAGTCGTCAGCGTTCTTGAACCAAGAGAGCGACTTCGATACCAGCTTGCCGATCGGCGTCGAGTCGCGGATTAGCTCGTTCACTACGGGGGGCACGTCTGAAATCACTCCCAGCTTCCTCAGCATCACGAAGTAGGGCTCGCCGGCGCCCTCGATCAGCTTGATTCCTTGGCGAGTCCAGTCGTTGCCGAACCGCGCCGAGAACGTCGAGAAAATCTGAAAGCTGTTCCTGATCGCGCTCATCGGCCGAAAGCCCATATTCGTCATGTAGCTCAGGCTGAAGTACAGCTTCATGATGTTGTCGCCTTTCATGATGTCCTCAGCACTGGTCGCACCCAGCGCCCGCATCATCGAGCGGCCAAACTGCTTCGCTGTCTTCTCCCCGTTCGTCGTGTAGATGCCGAGGGCAACTGCACGGAATCTCTGGATCCTTTGCTCTACCTCACCGGGGATCGACCCCTTGTTCACCGTCAAATACTGGTCAAGCGTCTGCCACGAGGTCCCCACGTAGAGCTTCCGGTTCCCTGCCGCCGTATACTTCATCAGCACGCTCAAAATGTCATCGTCGCGTGCGATGTTGAGAAGCTCACTGGCGCGCTCCTTCTCGAACCATGGCCTCAGCTTCGAGGGAACGCTTTTCGCGAACACCGTGTTGAGCACATCGGAGCCCTCGATCAACCTCATCGACTCCGCAGGGTGCTCCCGCGCCCAAACCCTGATTCTACTCATGTACTGCTGCTCGAACTCGTCCCACGAGATCCCGTACTTGCGGGCGAGCCCGGAGACTGCAGTGCGGTCCTGGCGCCCCAACAAGTTCCGGATCTGCGTCTCCATCCTCCGCTCATCGGCGCTCAGTGGCCCGAACTGCTTGAGTGCGTTCAGTCGCTCCGTATCGTCCTGAGCCCCCATATGATAGAAGAGAGCTTGCCGGCGATCCTTCACCAGGAGCTTGCTACTGCCCTCCGGCGTCAGGATCCTCTCGATCACCTCGTAGGTCGAGTGGGTGTCGACGGCTGCTGCGTCAATCGAGCGCCTGAACTCAATCAGATGCTGCTTCAACTCTTTCAGGCCCATCTTATCGAGCGTCGCATCGCGCCAGTAGTCGAAGGAGCTGGTCTGCGATCTCAGCACATCACGCACGTTTCCCACGATCTGCTCGGTCGGCTCGACCTCGTAAAGTTTCGGATTCCACGTCGCAAGATCCTGCCTCAGCGACTTCCACTGCGCCATCAGCTTCGGATCAAGCTGCTTCGTCAGCTCTCGCGCCTCTGCGCTCACCGCAGGGTCAAGCTCCTGGAATAGGTCAGGGGCTCCATCCGGGTCCGGATACGCCTGCAGCACCGTTGCAAGCGATGCCTCATCCGCCGCCGTGGTGATCCTGTTCCCATCGTTCACTACGTAGAACAGTTTGCGGTCGAACTCGAGCTTGAGCCCCTTCTTCGCTGCGATCTCCCCGAGCGTCTTCAGGTCCGTAACGCCCTTTCCCAACGCCTGCTTCGCCTCAGCCATCGTCTCGAAGTTGAGCGTGGTCCCGTAGCGCGGCAGTGCCACCTGCACCCCACCGTCGCTCCAGGTGCGAATGACAGCGCCCTTGAAGCCCTGGGGAACGCCCAGCTTCGCCAGCTCCTGAGGATCCTCGAACTTCGACAAGATGCCCAGAACGTCCTTCGCGTCGCCCCTCAATACCTTCGCGTCGAACTCAAGCGTTGCCACCGTCGGTGACATCGTGATTCGCGGCGGCGCGTACAGGTTCGAGACCTTTACCGCGTCGAGCTGAAACCGATCCACGACCGCAGCTACGTCAGCGAAGGTTTCCTCCTTCGCAAGCCCAGCCCCCCGCGCAACGTAACCAGTGTCTGTCTTCGTGAGCCGGATGCCACGCATCGCCAGCTCTCGCGTTACTGAGCCGTCCGAAAGCATGAACTTGCGAGCCTCCGCGTAGGCGTCCTCGAGCCGCTTGGCGACGACCGGCCCGTGCCCAGGCATCGTCACCACGTAGCTGCCATCCGCCGCCCTCACAAGCGTTCCCTTGAGCTTCTCCTCGATCGTTCCCTTGAGCCAAGCCTCTTGGACCCACGCAGCGCCCTTCGGCTCGGCGAGTATTGCCTGCGTCTTTGCGATCGCATCCTGGATTGCCGCCGGCGACGCCTCCGACTTGACGACGCCTCTCACCGCCAAGCCCATCCCCGGCCGCGCCGTCGGCTCCAAGTCTCTCAACGTGTTGACGAACTCCTCGACGAACTTGCGCTGCGACGCCGGATTCGTGATCGTCCTCGGCACGACGATGAGGATATCGTTCGTCTCACGCGCCCGGCTCATCGCAACCGAGGCGCTCGGCGGCTTCGTCAACCCAACCCACTGCTGCTCCCTCGCCACCGCCTCGAGCGAATCAGTCGACTTCGCCAGAACCACCCTTACGCGCTTGGCGTCTTCCGTATCCGCGAGCGCCATCTTCGCGAGCGTCGTCAGCGTTTCAGGGTCCAGCTCGCCTTGGCTCGCGTGCGCGAGCAGCCTCCCATAGGCTGTAGGCGTTGCCGAAAGCCGCTTCAAGTCGATCGTCGTCTTCACCTTGGCGACCGCGAACGCTTCCGGGTTCGCGCTCTCGAGACTCCGGCTCATCCACGAGGCCTTCGACGCGATGCGCCCCGTTCTTGCATCCACGGAGCCCGCGATGAACTTCACCGACTTCGGCAAGAAGGTCACAACGTCAGAACCGATAACCTTCCCATCGAAGCCCATCCCCAAAAGGTATCGGCTGACGAGAACGTCCTTCGCCTCAGTCGAGCCCTTCGCGAGCGCCAATTCCGCCGCTGTCGACGCCTCAGCAATCGCCTCCGGTGTCGCGGGGTTCCTAACGATGACGATTGCGTTCCCACCCGCGTCCTGAGCGAACTGCCTGATGCCATTCTGAGGCAGCATCGACTTCTGCGCCAGGATGCGCGTCACCGCCCCCTCGTCAACCGGCACCCGTACCTTCAGGGCGACCGCGTCCGGCATCTCAGGGGAAGCCACTGAGCCCAGAATCCTATCAGCCTCCTCAGCGCTCACGAACGAGCGATTCGAGGGCGTAACGAAGCCTCGAGCGACCCTGGCGCCCGTGCCCGTTGCCCGCGCATCGAGCGCCGCATTCGTCGCGTCGACCGTCTTCCCGTAGCGGAGGATCCAATCGTAATCCGCCATGAAGATGGCGCGCTGCTCCGCCGGCAACGCCTCCATTTGCTTGACCGCAAGCGCACTCAGCTCGTCGATCAGCTCGTCGTGCGTCTTGAAAAGCGCATTCGACAGGTTTCCCGACTCGGGGTCAATCTTCCACAGCTTGAATCCGTTCGGCTTCTCCGCAACGACAACGCCGTGCATCATGCCAGCGCTCCAGATCGTGCGATCAAGCGGTCTCGTGTCCAAATCAGTCAGGTTCATCCCGATGTCAGTGAGGCGATTCTTCATCGCCCCCGTATCCTGAACCAATTCAGGGAGTGACTTCATCAGCTCAGGGGGGACGTTCCTCACTGTCGGTGCGAGCTTGATTGCTTCGTTGATATCTCCACGTCTCAGCGCATCATTCAACTTCTCGAGCTGCGCTCCACGCCCAAAGGTCCGCTTCCCAAACAGGAAGATCGCTGGCAGTATCTCACGTCCTGCCATCCCCAACGTGAAGTCAAGCAAGGCACCCTGACCCATCGTCGTCAGGATCTCACTCGCGGTCTTTGCCTCGTTTCCGTTCCTCGCCAGCATCGCAGTCACGTTCCGGTTCGCGACCTGCAGAAGACTCGCTGTCAACGTCTCCGCTGCCTGCGGCACGACCGTACGCGCAAGAAACGTCTTGAATACCGTAGGCGCTGTGCCTGCAAGTCGTGCTCCTAACGTCCGTCCGACCGCGTTCCCCACGATGTTCGGGACCGCAATCATCATCGGAACGGTCGAACTGAGTGACGAAAGTACCGTTCCAACCTTCTGTGCCCTCGCCATCGGCGCGAACTTGGGATCAGTCTGACCCCTGGTCGCAACGTACTGCGCCACCTTGTTTGCATCGCTCCCGATCAGGAGCGCCTTCGGTGGATCGTAGGGCAGCTTCGCGCCAAGCCGCTTCAAGCCCTCCCTTACTGCCCTGTTGATGTTCGCTGCCCAGCCCGCCTGAATGCCTGCCTGCTCGAAGGCCACATTCGACAGGAACTTCGCCGCGCTCTCACTCCCCGCATCAATCTGCGCGACCGTCGCCCTGAGTTGCGTATCCGCCTCGTGGTCCTGCAGCACAGGCGGTCTCACTACCATCTGTCGGATCGCCTCAGCCTGGAAGCCCTGGTCCTTCTCGGCAAACCCTGGCATCGCCGGTAGGATCTGATCCGCGAGCGCCTTCCTTACTTCGATCTGCTCCGCGTAACTCAGCGCTGCGAACTTCGGGTCGCCCTCAAGCTTCCCGTAAAGCTCTAACGCAGTCATCGCGTCGTCGGCGCCAACACGCCGCCTGCCTGCAGATACGCCTGGACTGCCGGCGAGTTCTGCGCCGCCGTCCCCACCGGCGCTACTGATCCACCCAAGTCGAACCCGCGAACCACCCTCTCAGTCCCCGGCACGTTCGTTGTCCCCTGCGTAAAGAGTCCCAGGATGCGCCTCAGGAGCGACGGCTGATCGAGTGTCTTGATGTCCTCGATGGGCCACCCGAACATCTGCGACGTGATCTGAAGGTAAAGCTCGTGGTTTTTCCTGAATACCTCTTGGCTCTCAGGCCCTGTCGAGATTGCCTTCTGGTATGCTGCCGCTGCTGCTGCCGGATCCTTCGGGTTCGCTGCAACGAAAGTCTTCATGTCGGCCTCTTCGCGATCCGAGAACTCCTTCCAAATCTTGAACTTCGTCTCAAGTTCGGCGTTGCCGCCCGCCGAGGCCGCCTTCACACCTGCGATCATCTGATCATAAACGAGTCCTGCCGCGTTGAGCCCGAGCGCTGCCCACTTCTGCTTCAGCTCCTCAAGTGAGACCTGGAACTGCTTCTCAAACTGATACTCGCTCATCCCAAGCTGCCTCTGGATCACCCTGAAGTCTCGATCCGCCTTCAACGCTCCCTCCGCCTCCGGGCTGTAGTACGCCGCTCTCACCGCAGGCGGCAACTGCTCAGGCGGCATGTTGAGAACGTTTGCGACGACGTTCTTCACCGTCTCCTCATCGGTACCCGCGTAGGCCGCGAGCTTCTCCTTGTCCGCTGCTGAGAGTGACTTGAACGAGAGAATCATCCGCCTCTCAGCGTCCCTCACTTCGTTGTACGCCCTCTTTTCCTTCCCACTCAGCCCCTCAGACACGAGCGTCCCGTTGTTCAGCTTCTCCAGCGTGCTGAACGCCAGCTCCTGCATCTCCGGCGAGAGTCCCTTCGCGTACGCCGCCAGATACGATCGAATCTCACTCGAAGCTCCTGACGTTGCCACCGCCCCCGCCGCCGTCGGCGCAGTCGGCGCAGCAGCCGGCGCGGGCGCTCCTGCCTGAGTTGCCTGCCCGTAGCCGCTCTCGTAGAGCTTCGTCGCAGCCGCTGCGAACTTCCCATTGTCTACGACTGTCAGCGTCCCTGGTTCGAACGCACTCGGATCAATCTGCTGTATCCTCTGGTAGACCTCGAGTGGGTAGCCTCCCACCGAAGTCGGCGTTCCTGTCGCCTTGAGCGCAGCGCTGATCGCGCCCCAATCTCCCGTAAGGGGAGCCGGCGCCGCCGCCGGCGCAGGAGCCTCAACCGACGCTGCCTCGACTGTCGGCGTCTCGCCCGTTCCATAGGTCTGAGCGATCCCCGCCTTGATCCGGCTGAACGCTTCATCAGGACCCTTCCCCGCCGTATCGACCGCAAGTACGAACGCATCGACCATCCCTGCGCTTGAGGGAAAGATCGGATGCGCCATCGCGTCGTCGACGTACTTGCTCGCAAGGGTCGGGTCCATCGCATAGAGCTTTGAGAGCGCCCTTTCCTTCACCCGTACCCGCGTAATCTGGCTCGCTGTCGGCTTCGCGCCATTCTCCTGCGTGGTGTTCTTCAGCTCCTCGTAGGCCGCGATGACCGTCTGGGCAACCGCCTCCCTCACACCCGCCTCCGGGTTCATCGTCTGCGTTCTCGCCGGCGTCTTTGCGGGCGCTGGTGCAGGAGTTGCGGCCGGCGCAGGCGCAGGAGTCGAGGTTGCTCTCGCCGCCATCACAGTGGGCGCCGGCGTTGCGGACGCCCCTACCGGCGTCACCACCGGCGGCGTCTCCGCTGCGTTATCCTGGATAGGCACTCCCTCCTCAGCCTGGAGCCCTCCCGAGAGCTGCGGCATCTTGTCCGCAACGCGCATTGCGATCTCGGCGCCGGTCGGGTTTCGCGCCAGCAGCTCAGCGCTGAGCTGCGCTGCCGTCGCCTTGTCCCCCGCCCCGTACTCAAGCATCTGCAGCCACTGCTTCGGGTTTTCCTGTGCGAACTTCTGGTAATCGCCCTGGTACGCCTTCTTCACGATGGCATCGATCTGGGCAACCAACGAATGGTAGTTGAACTGCCGCGTCGCATCCGCGAGTCGCTTCTCCTCAGTCGTCGCGTTCCTCGCGTTGGTCGCTGCGTTCTGCGCTCCGATCTTGTTCTGAGCGATCCCCAGAAACGAACCGGACATCGTCGAGAAGCCCTGCAGCGCTTGGTCAACCGCCGCACTGATGAGTTTCTGCGTATCGTTCCGCGTCCCCAGGACGCCCGGCATCACTACGTTTGCCATTTCACCCTCCTACAACGCCGCTATCAACGCTCCGATTCCGCCGGCCGCCGCCCCACCAGTTCCCAAGAACTGATTCAAGTACGTCAGAAACTGCTCGCCGGCGCTGGGCTGGTACTCGTACTGCGATCCGACGCCCGTCATCGAGCCGGCCCCAAGCCCCATCGCATTCAGCATGTTTGAGACGCCCTGCATCGCGCCCTGCTGGTTCGCCTGCCCATACTGGAAGCCGAGCTGCGCCCCAAGCCCCTGCTGCTGCGCTCCCAGCCCCATCATGTTGTTCCACAAGTTGCCCGTGAGCCCAATCTGCTGCTGGCCCAACGCCGACTGCACGTCAGCGAAGGGCTTCGCCATCCCCGCTCCGATCGCTCCCGCCGCAGCGCCCGACCTCCCTGCCCCGTAGCCCATGTTGGAGAATCCGCCCGCGATCGACCGGCCCGCCGCTTCGCTCTCCGTTGCCGCCCTCGCATTCAATGCCGCCTCAAGCGGTGAGAGTTGCCCGCTGACAAGCCCTGAGAGCCCCCCCGCATTCCCCATGAACTGGCTCATGAAGGCGTTCGCGTCAAACCCAGGATTCGTGATCCCGAAGTTGCCGCCCCCGCCCGCCATCATTGCAGCCAGCCCCGAACTGAGCCCACTCCCAACGCCCAGCGGGTCGTAGGTGCCCATCCCCGCTGCCGCCTCAGTCCCCGTCACCACAGGCTCGTACGTGCCTCGTCCCACCTTACACCTCTCTTTCCCATATCATGCATGAAAGCTCCCCACCTGGGAAGCCTATCTCCCTGAATCGCCCCGTTACATGGAAGCCAAATCGCTCCGCGAGCACCCTCAGTGACCGCACGAAAAGAGGCACCGCGATGAAGATGCGCCTCTTCCCAAAGTGCCCTGCGATCGCCTTGAGTGCCTCCTCATCCTGCCGACGAGGTCTTCCCCAAAAGACTGGGTGCAGCGTAATCCCCTTCGGATGATTCTCAATCCAGGCCAGTCCCCACGGGAACTCGTAGACCGCATCCGCTTCCGCCACCACGCGCCGAAACTGCTCAAAGCTGAAGCCATCAACGCGCCTCCAAGGACCTTCCACGTCAGCTAGCTGCACCCACCATCGTATGACCGCTTCAGCCGAAACTACTGCCGCCTCAGGGTACATCCTGCAACCTCAACGAAAGTTCCTGCCCACCAGCCTTCACCCTCACCGTGATCCCCTCGATCACATACGAAGGAACCTGCGAGCTTGAAACCAGCCTCACGCGCAACCTCGACGACTTCGCCCGCAGATTCGCGTAGCCTTCCTTCTTCCCTACCTTGATCGTGAGCGTCTCCTTCGGCATCCAGGTCTCAGCTCCGTCGACCGATACGAACAGATCGAACACGATCGGCACCGCCCTCAGCCCCCCGAACAGCTCTGAAATCTCAACGCTGATCCTCGAGAGCGCCTTGTCTACGTCAGGAAATCCAAACGTCAAGTCACCCGTCTCGAACATCGCCGTGACCGACGACCCATCTATGTCGATCAAGCCGGAGCCTGCTCCAATCTTCCTGAGCGCTCCAAGCTGCTCAAGTACGACGTAGCGGCGCGAGTCCTGCGCCGTGAACGCACTCCAGTCCCTCGTGTAGGCATCCCAATACAAAGTCATGGACGCCCAATCCTCCACCTGCGTGTACCATACCGAGGTCAGCATGTAGCTCTGGATCGTGTCCATCGACCATGCCTTCGTCTCAAGGTCGTAACTCCAAAGTTCCGTCATCACACCCGTATCCTGCGTGATCCCGAACAGCAACCGGCTCTCAAGCAGGTCCGTCGTCGCCTGCGATCGCCACAGTTTCATCTTCGACGTGACCATCTGCTCGACGACCGGCTTCGCCAGCGGCCCGAACCCGCTATTCGTCAAATAGTACACGTTGTCCTGCCCCAGGAACGCAATCCCATCCAAGAACTTCGTGACCGCCAACTGCGCCGCGAGCCCAACCCCACCCGTATCGAGCTTTGTGTCGAAGCTCACCGGCAAGTCAGGTATATTCGTCGGCCTCCCAATGTAGATCGCATCCTGAAAGAACGCCACCAAAAGCGATCCCAGCGGGACCAGTCTCAGCATCGGGCTTGACGTGTAGTCGAGATCCAAGAACGCCAATGGGTCACTCAGGTCCGTAATGTCGAGCGCGTCGCTCCACCGAAGACGCGCCGGTCTCTCTCCATCCGTCCCATCAATCAGGTTCCCGTACCACATCCGCTCGTTCCAAAAGCAGCAGCATGCTGCCTTGAACTTGCCTGTCGCCGGATACGTCGCCACCGCCGGAACGATCTCCGTTCCCGGCGTCGACGTAATCATCCAGGGCTCGTTCGCCCTCGACGTAAAGATGATCCTCTCCGTCAGCCGCGTGATGTCGACCAAGTAGGGCTCCGCAACGCCAACCTTCCTCTTTATCACGTACGTCTTGTCCGTGTGGGTCGCGGTCCAAACTGAATCGACCGTCAGCGATTCCTCACCCCCAACCGAGATGATCGTCTTCGTCTCTGGCGTACCCAGCGGGTCCACTGTCACGCTATCACCCGTCTTGATGAAGTTCGCAATCCATGTCATATGCGTCCCACTCGACCACGCCAGCGTGTTGGTCGAAATGGTCGCCGTTACCTTACCCACCTCATACTTGCGATCGAACCGCGTAAACGAGGTCGGCAAAACAGCGTAGACCCACGAGTCCGTTACGACGTAACGATTCATCCCCGTTGAGCCTGGAATCGACACCGCTTCCATCGCCACGGCGTTCTCCGGCAGCGTCGCTCCCCTGACGTAATCCTCAGTCGAGCTGCGTCTTCGCAAGCCTCTCGATACCGCCGTCATCCCTCTGAGATCGAAAAACGCCCCTGCCGGAGTCTCCTGCGGTGGAACGTTCCTCACAATCCCCTTGTTCAGGCGCCCGAGCGGTATCCCTTGAGTCCCCCCGTACCTGCCAGTATCGCTCATTTCCCATCATCCGGCGGCATCATCGTTGACGGCGTCGCCTTCGTTGTCAGATTCCTCACCGCCTCTGTCAGCGGCGTCCCGATCAGCGCCGGAATCACTTGCGCCACGAAGAACGGCCAGATGATCCCGATCAGCTTCCCAAAGTCATCCAGCTTCTGAGGCGCAAACAGGAACACCGCTACGCCACTCACTGCGGTCAAGACGAAGACCGCAACAACCGACATCTGCAGCACCTTGATCGCCTTCACGTTTCCCCCTTCGTGTGCTTCACCGTGCACTGCCTCTCATAGATGCCCGGCCAAACCAACGCCGGATCCACCGCCTTCTCGACCGGATCAACCGTTCGCCCTGGTATCGCCATCTGCATATGCAGGTGTGGCCCGTCATCGTAGCCCGAAGTGCCGCTCCAGCAAACGAACTCGCCCTTCTCCACGACGATCGGAACGAAGTTGATCTCCGGCAGCACGTAGCCCGTGTAATCCCCAGGCTTCCTCAACTTCGTCCCCTTGAACTCGAGCCCCGTCGTCTGCCACCTCTCATAGATCAACACCGGATCGACGTGGAGGAACACATACGTGTACGCCCTCCCGAACGCGATCGCCATCCCCCCCCCCCCCCCCACCAAGGTCCCCGAGTACGGCCACCAATCGCCATTCGGCCACCTCAAGTCCAGCTTGAAATCCCCATGCTGTCTCAGTATCTGGTAGTGAACTTCGACCCGCTCCGGCGCCACCACCCTCTGGTTTGCTCCCGCCGTATCCCACCCAAAGTGCCACTTCTGTGCTGTCGGCCTCGGCTCCCAAAAGTCATGCGTAATGGGCACTTCGCGCTCCAAGTAGAACCCTGGACTCGTCATCACCATCTCGCGGCCCTCACTTCGCTATTCTCTTGCTCGCGTAAATGATCGCTACCAATATCAGCCCTGCAGTCGAGACGATGGAGACTATGATAGGTACGGCCTCTTGAAACTTGATCTTCGGCTTGAGGAAGAGCTTATTCACCTGTTTCGTCAACTCAGTGATTTGTTGAGCCATCGCCGTGGTCGCGGCTTGGAGTAGCGGTACTTGAGTAGCAAAGCCGTTGATAGTTGTACTGACAATCTCCAGCGTCTCTATCGTCGACTTGATGAACCCGTCGCTACTGCCCTCCGGCCCGTAGAGCACGGTCCGCATCTCGGCCAGCCCTTTCCCCAATTCCCTGAGATAGTCGATCTGGTCGCATCGGTGCAGATCACTCAAGAAATCCTCCCCTTTCCGTTACAGTACCTCACAACCAGTACCCCAGAAGTTCCAGGTAGAATCCCGAGATCGCGGCATTACTGAACCAAGTATCCAAAGTCAGAGAAGCATCTAAGGGTACTATGCCCGCAAGGTGGATATTCTGGCCTGCAAGTTGGATGTCTTGTCCTAACCAAGTAACCCCTGACCCTGTGCTCTTAAAAACGTAGTAGACGCTGGCAATCGAGGATTGACAAAAC
>Ga0315295_10002320_pt1 | contig 16163 bp, 17 predicted proteins | sample YL17G14_0_MG_FD_204453 | JGI IMG/M metagenome (GOLD analysis project Ga0315295, IMG submission 204453) | Sediment microbial communities from Yellowstone Lake, YNP, Wyoming, USA - YL17G14_0 | ecosystem: Environmental > Aquatic > Freshwater > Lake > Sediment | place: USA: Wyoming | collected... | reverse complement strand
CCTTATCCCAAGGCGCACATGCAAAGTGGGAGGCGCCGCACGCACCATCGACCGACGCATGGTATATATGGCTGGGGATGCATCGTTCCCTTGAGGGTCGACGGCACTCGCATGTGGTCCTTGGCGAAGATCATGGCTGTTGCCCGCGGAGATAAAGTGTAAGATGGTTAGGTCGATTTATGGCGCAAGCCCGCGGCGCCTTCACGCCTCTGTATGATAAAGAAGGGGGTTACTTCAATGGCCGACACAGCGCCCTGGAGACACGAATACGCCCACGTGAACAACATCCGCATGCATTACGTGACCGCCGGGGAGGGCCCGCTCATGGTGATGCTCCACGGCTTTCCCGAGTGCTGGTATTCCTGGAGGCACCAGATCCCGGCCATGGCAGAGCGTTTCCGCGTGGTGGCGCCGGACATGCGGGGATACAATCAGACCGAGAAGCCGGTGGGCGTAGGGAACTATCGCATGGGTGCGCTCATGGGGGACGTCCAGGGCCTCATAAACCAGTTGGGCGAGTCCAGCGCCGTGGTTGTGGCCCACGATTGGGGAGGCGGAGTGGCGTGGCCTTTCGCCGCCTATTACCCGCACATGGTGGACCGCCTGGTCATCCTCAACTGCCCTCCTCCCGCAGTGCTCATGCGCCACCTCGTTAATAACCGGGCCCAGCTGCGACGTTCTTACTACATGTTCCTCTTCCAACTCCCGTTGCTGCCGGAGGCTGTCATGCGTGCCCGCGATTACGAGCTCATCGAGAGGGCCTTCCGGGGTTGGGCCATAGACAAAACAGCATTCAGCGATCACGACATAACCATGTTCAAGGAAGCCGCGGCGAAGCCGGGCGCGCTGACGGGAGGCATCAACTACTATCGCGCCGCCTTTCGGCAGTTCCTGCGCTCGCCCCGCCAGGGGGGGAACGAAGGGGCAAAAGTGCGCTGTCCCACCCTGATCATCTGGGGCGAGGAAGACCAGGCCCTGGGAAAGGAGCTCACCTATGACTTTCACATGGAGGTCGAGGGACCCCTGGAGATCAAGTATATCCCCGCCTGCAGCCATTGGGTGCAGCAGGAGCAGCCGGGGCTGGTGAACTCCTACATGCGCGAGTTCCTGGCCGCTTTCCCCCCATGATGCAGATAAGCGCATGAGATCACGAGGGCTCGCTCTTTCCAGCCGGGCAGGCGCAGCGTCCGTTCTCGCAGGCAACTCGCATCTCCAGCCTCGCTTATCCGCTTGGTTCTTCTGCAAGAAGGGCAGCACTTTGGGGTCAGGCCTCAGAAATCTGCCTCTCCACCCGCCGCAGCTATGTTAATCGTCGCAATCATTAGAGGCAATTTCTGAGGCCTGACCCCAAAGTGCTGCCCCAGTTATCATCTCCCGCTACTCACACTTCTTGCAGAAGAACCATCCGCTTTAAACTGTGCTGCGACTATCGGTTATAATGTTGCCAACCGCAAGCGGGCCCGTTGAACGCATGGAGGTGGAGCCGTTGGACGCAGTTGAAAAGGTCAGGAAGACCCTGGTTGATCTGGAGATCGAGAACATCCAGGCGGCGGTAGAGGAAGCCCTCGATGCCGGGACGCCTCCCCTGGATATCGCCCTCAAGGGCCTCGGGAAGGGCATGAGGGAGATCGGCGATTTGTTCCAGTCGGAGGAGTATTATCTCGCAGACCTGGTCCTGGCCGGCGAGGCCATGAAGGAGGGGATGGCTGTCCTCGAGCCCCTCATCTCCGGGGACGCCGCCACGCAGAAGGGGCCGGTGGTCATCTTCACCGTCAAGGGGGACATCCACGATATCGGCAAGAACCTGGTCGGCATGATGCTTTCCGCAGCCGGCTTCAAGATCATCGATCTGGGGGTGGACGTATCCGAATCCAAGGTGGTCGATGCTTTGAAGGAGAGCGGCGCTTCGCTGGTGGGCATGTCCGTGCTCATCACACCCATGATCGGCTCCATCGGCGACATCGTCGACGCCATACGTGAGGCGGGCTTACGGGATAAGATCAAGATCGCCATCGGCGGTGCCTGCACCACCCAGGAGCTCGTCGACAGGTTCGGGCTTGACGCCCTGGGAAGGGATGCCGTGGACGCGGTGCGCATCTTCGAGGGATGGGAAACGGCGTAGCGATCATGCCGGCTGGACAGCGAGAGACATCTCTGGATATATCGACGTTTGATACCATACGAAGGGGGAGCCCAGTCCCGCCAGGCCTGGCGGCTGGTTTTCGCGAGTTCCCAAGCCCTCCGCGCTCGATCATCCATACTCTGCCGGGATAACCAGAGAGAGCCCCTAGAGAAAACCCCGGTTAAGACCGGGGTCTGATATTGGTGTCGGAGGGGGGACTTGAACCCCCATGAGGAAGCTCCTCACTAGGCCCTCAACCTAGCGCGTCTACCGATTCCGCCACTCCGACTCGCATGCGGTGGACTCGCTATTCCCGGGAGACCTCTTCCGTCTCATCGGCTTCGCCCGGCTTGATTCTCCGGTTACGGAAACCAGTATATACTCTCTCCCTCCTCGGGTCTATTATCTTGGAGGCGTAAAGGATGTCCTTGGAGATGTGCCCGAACTTGCCTACCACTTTCACGCGGTCCCCGTCGTCAAGGGGGGGAGGAAAACGAAAACCACGGTAGAACCAGATCCTTGTGCTCTTGCCGTCGTCGTCAACGAGGTCGAAATTTATATCGAAGGTCAGCGTCTTGGATTTGCGGTCGATGCGCTTGGGCATGAGCGTGGGCAATGGATACGTGGACACGTTGAGGATGATCCCCTTCTTAGTGATCTTCGCCAATTTTCCTTCCTCCAACGCCCGGGGACGATCAGGCTCCCGCCCTTACCCCTCACACACCACTATTTTATCGACTGCGCTGTTACGCGCCTTGAGATAGAACTTCTACGAACCCCATCCCAGCAATGCGATCACTTCATCCCAGATGCGTACCGCCAGTTCCAGCTTGGGCATCAGGTCCAGTTCGAGTAGCCGCCCGTCCGCGAACAACAGCACCGCCTGGTTGTTCTCCGCATCGAAACCAGATCCCGGCGCGGTGACGTCGTTGGCCACCAGCAGGTCGGCGCCTTTTTCCCGCAGCTTATTGCGGGCGCGCTCGACCAATCCACCCGTCTCCGCCGCGAATCCGACCAGGACCTGCCCCTTCTTCTTATCCTTCCCCAAGGCCGCGAGGATATCCCGGGTGGGGAGGAGTTCCAGTGCCAATCCCTCTCGCCCTTCCTTCTTGATCTTCTCGCCGCTCTTCTCCAGGGGCGTGAAATCCGCGACCGCCGCCGCCATGACCACCACGGAGCAATGTGGTGCCCGCGCCATCACTTCTTTCCACATCTCCTCGGCCGTCTCTACCGCGACCACTTCTACGCCTTGCGGCTCATCCAGGTCGGTGGGGGCGCTCACGAGGGTGACGTGCGCTCCCATGCGTTTCGCCGTGACCGCCAGGGCGTGACCCATCTTACCGCTGGAGCGGTTTCCGATATAGCGCACCGGGTCTATGGGCTCCCGCGTGCCTCCCGCCGTGACCAGGACGTGCATGCCCACAAGGCGCCCGCTCGTTCCCAGGATCTCCAGGGCGGCCTCCACGATGCGAGACGGTTCGGACATCCTTCCCTCGCCCTCCTCACCACAGGCCAGGGGGCCGCTTTCCGGGCCCACGACGTGTACACCTCTCCGCCGCAATTCCTCCAGGTTCGCCCGCGTGGCGGGGTGGCGATACATCTCCAGGTTCATGGCCGGCGCCACCAGGATGGGTGCACGAGTCGCCAGGAGGGTCGTGGAAAGCAGGTCGTCGGCCAGCCCATGGGCCATCTTCGCCACTATGTTAGCCGTGGCAGGCGCCACGACAACCAGGTCGGCCTCCCTTGCCAGCGTTATATGCTGCAGGGGGGCGCCACCCTCTGCGAACATGGACCTTGCAACGGCATTCCCCGTGATGGCCCGGAATGTGGCCGGGCCTACCATGCGGGTGGCGTGTTCGGTCATGATCACTTTGACGTCGAAGCCGCTGGCGGTAAACTGGCGTGCCAGGTCTACCGCTTTATAAGCGGCGATCCCACCCGTCACACCGATAACAATACGATTCATCTGCCAGGATACCGGGATGCGCGACCGTTCACTTCGCCCCGTCTTCGGGGAGCTCGAACTCCAGCTTGTCGGCGGCTATCTCTTCCAAGGCCAAGGTCAGGGATTTGTTGGAAGCCGACCTTATCTGCGGTCCCGCTTCCTGTCCCAATCCCTCTCCCAGATGCCGGAAGTAGTTGTTTATCTGCCGCGCTCTCTTGGCAGCCGTTACGGTCAGGCCGAACCTGGAATTGTCTATCCATTGCAGCAGATCGTCGATCCTAGTCTTCATCAACACGCGTTTGAGACCTCCCGTTTACTCTTACGTCCTTTTCTACCAGTGGGCTTTCTTTCTCATATATAGCACAGAACTCCTCCACCGCGCGATGGAGCCGGTCGTTCAACACCACGTATTCGTAATCGTCCTTTTCCTGGCTTTCCTCGAGCGCGTTGCGGAGTCTCCGATCCAGCTCATCTTCTCCCTCGGTTCCGCGGCTTCGCAAACGCTCCTCAAGGACCTCCAGCGAGGGGGGGAGCACGAAGACGGCCACCGCGTCCGGCATCTTCTCTCTCACCTGCCTCGCCCCCTGGACGTCTATCTCCAGGATGACGTCGCGCCCACGCGCAAGCTCTCGTTCCACCCTCGCCCTGGGGGTGCCGTACAGGTTGCCATGCACCTCGGCCCACTCCAGGAACTCTCCTTTTTCCACCAGCTCCCTGAACTCATCCGAGTCCAGGAAATGGTACTGGATTCCTTCCTCCTCATCCGGCCTGGGTTTTCTGGTGGTGGCGGATACCGACAGCCATGCGGTCGGGTAACGCTTCAGCAACTCCTCGATCAGCGTGCCTTTCCCCGCGCCGGATGGTCCGGCGACGACAAAAAGACGTCCCTGGGGCATTACCTCACCTGCAGGCGTATCATAGAGTGTCTATGGCGGTGTATCTCTTACGGCCCAGTGCAAGCCTATCAGGCAAACCTGTCCTTCAAGGCAATGATCTGCTTCGGGCCCAGGCCCTTTACGCGGCGCGAGGTGCTGATGCCGATCTCCTCCATGATCTTCGCCGCCCGCAGCTTGCCCACGCCCGGCACCGATTCGATGACCGATTTCACGGTCATCTTACCGTATATCTCATCGCCTGAATTCTTCAACACGTCGCTGACCTTCAGTTGGCCCGCCTTGATCTTCTTTTTGATCTCCGCTCTTTCCTTCCTTACCCTCGCCGCTTTCTCCAGGGCCGCCTTGCGCTGTTCGGCTGTCAATTCCGGGAGTTTTTGCTTGGCCATTATAACCCTCCTCGAGTCGAAGCTTTCCCTACAGCAACGGTCTAGACTAGTATAAACCTCCTTTTACCTGCATACAAGCCGTATATCCTCTTCTTTGCATAGCGCTCGAGAGCACCACCCGCGCTCATGCCTGTCTCCTGCTTCCAGGAGCTTCCAGTTTCACCCCCCCTCGGCATAGCGGGCAATCCGCCGCTTCCCAGGCCGATGTCTCCAATCTCAGAAGCACGCTCTTGGAAATCTTGAAATCCCTCTCCTCGCCGCGTTCGATCAAGGCCCCCAGGCCGATGACACTCGCTCCGGCGCCCTCCATCATCTCGATAAGCTCCTTTACCGAACCCCCCGTGGTGATCACATCCTCCACGATAAGCGCCCTCTCGCCTTTATGTACGGACTGGCCGCGGCGCAAAGCAAGCCTGTCTTTTGCCCTCTCGGCGAACACCATGCGCTTCCGCAGCGCCATGGCGACCATGTATCCGATTATGATCCCCCCCAGGGCAGGGCTGACCACCAGGTCCACTTCCTCGGGCTGGAAGGCTTTTGCCAATTCGTCCGCCAGGCTCTCGGCAAGATGGGGGTGTTGCAGTACCCTGGCACATTGCACGTAGGTATCGCTGTGCAACCCCGAGGTGAGGAGGAAGTGCCCTTTCTGCACCGCCCCTTCACTCTCGAATATCTCCAGCGCCTCCCATTGGTTCATAGCGCCGTTCCTCCCTTCCTCCCCTCCTCCATGCGTGCCGGCCCGCCCCTCCACGGCAGCTCGCATCCGCCCCAATCTCCATCCCAGCCAGTAGCGGGCGCAAATATACGTCCCTGCTGGCAGTCCTTTATGAGTCCCGTCATAATCCCGCAGCCTCTCTTACCGCCCGTAGCGCCGCCACGGGATCGGGAGCGGCGATGACCGGCCTTCCCACCACCAGGTAATCCGCGCCGGCGGCCAGCGCTTCCGCAGGGGTCGCCGTCCGCGCCTGGTCCTGCGCGCCCGTACCCTCCAGGCGTATACCCGGGGTCACGATCAACGCCTTCCGTCCCAGGTCCGACCTGATAGCCGCCGCCTCACGCGCCGAGGCCACCACCCCATCCAGACCACATCCCATACCCAGCCTGGCCAGCGAGAGCACTGTCTCCTCAACTTTTCCCGGCCAACCTATCTCCGCAACGGCGGTATCGTCGAGGCTGGTCAGCACGGTCACCCCCAGCACGAGGGGCGCCTCGATGCCTATCGCTTCCGCTTCACTCTCGGCGGCCTCCACAGCCGCTGCGAGCATCCCGCGTCCCCCGCAGGCATGCACGGTCAACATGCGGACTCCGCGCCTCACCAGGCCTCTCACGGCGCCGCGTACGGTATTCGGTATGTCATGCAGTTTCAGGTCCGCGAAGACCCGGAATCCCATATCTGCGAGTTCCTCCAAGACCTCAGGGCCCATATAAGCATAAGCCTCCAATCCCACCTTGACCGTCTCGACCTCTCCCCGCAATCCACTCGCCATGCGCAAGAGGAGATCCCGCTCGTCAATATCCAGGGCCACGATGATGGGGTCGCGTCCACCGCTCATCTCAACCGGCCTCCCGCTGGGCCATGTCCACCAAGCGAGCCACGGAGGCCATGCCCTTGCGTTCCAGGAAGCCGGTCAAGCCGTCCAAGATCTCCAGCGGGGCCGCGGGGTCCGCGAAATTCAGCGTGCCCACCGCGACGGCATCGGCTCCCACCATCATCATCTCCACCGCGTCCTGCCAGGACCAGATCCCTCCCATTCCGATGATGGGAAGCTCCACTGCTCGCGCGACCTCCCAGACCATGAGCACCGCGATGGGATGTATGGCCGGGCCTGAAAGCCCTCCGGTGACGTTGGCGAGGCGGGGCTTCGCGGTCTCTATATCCACAGCCATGGCCGGAAAGGTGTTTATCAGGCTCAAGCCGTCCGCTCCAGCCTCGGCCACTGCCATAGCCATAACCGCGATATCACCACTGCGCGGTGTCAGCTTAACGTAGAGGGGGATGTCCACCACGCGCTTCACCTGCTCTACCAACCTCGCTGCTTCGCGTGAGTCGGAAGAGAACTGGATCCCCCCTTTCTTTACGTTGGGGCAGGATATGTTCAGCTCCAGCGCCGCCGCCTCACCGCTGCGGGATATCTCCTTTGCCACCTGCACGTATTCCTCCGGGCTGAACCCGGCCACGTTCACCCATACGGGCAGGTCGAGGCGAGACAGCCACGGCAGGTCCTGCGTGAGGAAGGAATCCAGGCCCTTGTTCTCGAGGCCGATGGAGTTGAGCATGCCGGAGGGGGTCTCCCACAGGCGCGGCGGCAGGTTTCCCGCGCAGGGATGGAGGGTGACCGATTTGGTGATCAGGCCCCCCAGTCTCTCCAGGTCCAACCACTCCTCGTACTCCCTGCCGTTGCCGTAAGTCCCGGAGCAGACCAGCAGGGGGTTCTTGAGGGTTATGCCCGAGAGCTCCACCTCCAGGTCTATCCGTTTATCCTCCGCCAATCCAGCTCCCTTCCCTTGAACACCGGGCCGTCCTTGCATGCCGTGAGGTAACCGCCGGCCGGTGACGCCGCCGGGACGACACAACCCCTGCATGCCCCGACCCCACAAGCCATGCGCTCCTCCATGCAGACTTGGAGGTCCGCGAGGTCACCTCTACTGATGCTTTCGGCAAGACCGGCGAGCATCCCTCTCGGTCCGCATGCATAGACTTGCGTAAAGTCACCCATCCCCGACCTCTTGAACAGGTCGACGACGCTGCCGGCATGTCCAGCGCTCCCGTCCATGGTGGCCAGATTCAGGTCCAGTTCCCCCTCCAGGACGCCCGTAAGTCCCCGGTATTCGTCTTCGGAGTCCACCCCCCAGAAGACGACAGCCTCTATTCCCCGCTCCCTCAGGCGTGATGCCAGGAAGCGGATGGGGGCGATCCCCGTTCCCCCCGCGACCAGGGCTTTCCTACCTCCGTCTTCAACGTCGAAGCCACTGCCCAGAGGACCCAGAAGATCGAGATCCTGCCCCACTTCAACGGAGCATAACCAGGCGGAACCCGCACCGACCTCGCGCACCAGCAACGAAACGGCCCTCTCCCGTACGTCGTAGAGGCTGTAGGGGCGCCTGAGGACCAGCCCCGGGCCCTCGCAGCGCACGTGGACGAACTGTCCGGGTTGGGCATCGAAGGGGGCGCCGACCTGTGCCACCAGCTCGGTGGCGCAGCCGAACGACCTCCTGGCGATTATCTCCCCCGTGCAACGTGCGGGCAAAGCTCATCCACCCCTGACCTCGTGCCTGGGCCGGCCGTATGCATCAAGAGGCCGTACCTCCCAGGCCGGCGGATCCGCCTGGCGCAGCCCGCGTGCCAGTGCCAGCGCCACCTCCATATTGGTTATACAGGGTGTCCCGTGACGAACCGACGCCGCTCGGATGTAGAACCCGTCGGAATGGGGGTGCTTGCCGCGCGGTATGTTCACCACCAGCCCCACCCGCCCGTTGCGGATGAGGTCCAGGATGTTCGGCCTGCCCTCACGCAGTTTGTTCACCGTCTCCACCCTTATCCCCGCCGCCTCCAGGGCATGGGCCGTCCCCCTGGTGGCCATGAGGATGTAACCGGCCTCCAACAATTCCCGTGCCAGCAGCACGGCACGCCTCTTCTCGCGGTTGGCCACACTCAAGAAGGCCCTGCCTCCGGGTTGGGGGCGTAGGCCCTGGCTCCATAGGGCTTTGGCAAGGGCTACACCGGGATCGTTTGCCATGCCCATCACCGCGCCCGTGGAGCGGCGTTGGGGGGACGGGAGGATATCAGAACCCGCGATCACCCCGAACGGTATGAGTGGCGCCCTCACGGCGCTGCAGGATGCGCAGGCCTCCTCGATAGCGATGTTCTTGCCGCCGATGGCCATCATGCCTCTTGCAGCCAGGGGTATAGAGGAAGCGCGCTGCAGGAAGGGCAGGTTGGCAGATGGCCCTGGAGATATGCTCCAGAGGCTCGTATCGCCGTTGTTCATGTGTATGCGCATGGAAAGATTGCCCCTCCATCCCAGTATATCGATGGCTTCCCGCGCCAGGTCGAGCGCCTTCCGCTCCTGCTCCGATGTGAGGTAGCACGGAGGATAGACGGCCAGGCCGTCCGTGGAGTAGATGCCTGCCGCGTCAACCTGTTCCCAGAGGAGTATGATATGGCCTCTATCCGATGCCACCGCCTCTACCTGTACCTCCTGCGCCTCCTCGCGCAGCGGGCGCCAGAGTATATCTCCCTGGTTTTGACGGAGAAAAGCCTTCCCGTCCTCGGGCGTATAGACGAGCCGCTGCGTGGATCTGGCGCCTGCCTCCTCCACCGTAGCCAGCAAGGGATATACCGCCCCTTCCAGTACCACGGCTCCCTCCTCACACCCGTTGCTCAGCCTGAAATCAACCACTCGAAGGCCCGCGGAACGCGCCTTCTGGAGCGCCTTTCTCAGCCTTCCTCCACCCTCCAGGGCCCGCTGGCCCCATACCTCCATGCCCATGCCGGCCAGTTCCGCCGCCAGATCCATCGCGGCTCGACCTCCGAAATGCGCCGTCAAGCTTTTTGCGTCCACTGCGCACGAGGCACGTTCGATGGCCTTAGCCTCCAGGGGGCCGAGGAACACCGCATCCGCTTCATCCGAGGCGAAGAGCGCGAACCCCGGGTCAGGGGTGTAGAGCGCCGCTCTTGCACCCTCATCCCTCCAGGCCTTGAGCGCAAGATAGCAGTTGACGTTGGCCTCGAATCCGCCGCCGGGACCTCCATTGTCGCCGGCCAACAGCATCAACCCGCCCGCGAGGTCCGCGCCGGCAGTCCTGGACATGCAGTACGAAGCAGTGCCGCTGCCGTACACCGCCTGCGGCGGTGACATTCCTCCCGGTGTGCCTTGCCCGCCCAGGCGCATCAGCTCCTCGAGGGTTTCTAGCGTCTTTCCTTCCTCTCCCGCGACTCCCCTGCGGGATAGATCCCAGATCGCACCTGCCGCCGCCTCGGATGCATCCATGCCCCGAAAGATCCTGCGCCCCATGGACCTGCACCCCAGGGCGAGGTATCCCTCTCCATCGCCTTCCGCGCGGTAATACGGACTGGAAGCCACGACAACCACGCCATCCGGTGGCTTTTCCTCCAGTTCGATGTATTCCCGCGAGAGGTCTTTTCCCATGACCAGGTCGAGATGGGCGCGGAGCAGGTCCGTCCCCCTGGCCGTTTCCAGCAGGGGTGTCGTACGCCAGGGCCGGGGATTGACGTCTATGACGTAGAGGGCTTCCCATCCCGGAGCGGCGGCCATTTTTACCTCCACCAGGCCAAGCAGGTCCAGCGCTTCCACCACTTGACGCGCCATCTCCCTCAGGGCGTACTCCCCCTCCCTGCCGCATCGTTGGGGAGGGTACACCAGCACCGCGTCCTCATCGTGTGCGGGAAGCGGCTCCTCCTGCTCGAACACCCCGGGTATGCATGTCCTGCCGCTGCTGTCCCGCAGGACCAGGGTGATGTATTTGCGCCATCCATCAAGCGCCTCCTCGACCAGGACTTCTCCGGTCAGGCTCTCACGCATGGCTTCCTCGAGCAGCGCCGGATAATCCTCGAGGTTATAGGCCAATCCCGCTCCCCACCCGCCACAGGAAAAGTGCGGCCTCACCACCAGGGGGAATCCGATCCTCTCGGCGGCATCCTGCCCCTCCCTTACGCTCCCCACAGCGTGGAAGGAGGGGTTGGCTATGCCTCCCGCCTCCAGCGTCTCCCGCAGCAATGAGCGGTCTCCGCAAAGCCACAGCGTCCGGTCATCATGTCCTGGTGCCTGGATGCCCGATGTCTCGTACCATCCTTCTCTGGCCAGGCGCATCGCCAATACCCAACCACGCCTGCCTCCCAGGCCGTACCAGATAGACCCGACACTGTATCGCTCGACCATACGCTGCACCACCTCCGCTGCAGGAGGTTCCACGAACAATCCGCCTTCACCGCCCCCCAGGTCCATCAGGGTAGCCGGGTTGTCCTCCAGGGCCAACACATGGAATCCCAGCCGGCGTAGCTGCCCGCATCCTCTCGCCGCCATATACTGGAAAGCCGGCCCCTGGGCCAGGGTCACCGGTCCCGGGCCGATCACCAACGCGGTTTCCTGTATCTCCGTCATCTCAACCACTCCCCACGTCGGCCAGCCGGTAGGCAGCTTTACCGTTCTTGAATGTACAGCGGACCCTCCCCCTCACTCGCCTGCCGTGGAAGGGGCAGTTGCGCCCCCTGGATGCGAAATCGAAGGCGTTCAGCATCCATTCGTTCTCCAGGTCCAGCAGGACCAGGTCCGCGCGCGCCCCCTCGACGATCCCCGCCCCATATTCCGGCGGATGCAGGCCCAGGACCTGGGCCGGCCCGCTGGTGAGCAGCTCCAGCAGGCGCATGAGGCCTAGACCTCCCTCCAGCACGAGTTCGCTGTACAGCATGGGAAACGCGCTCTCCATCCCGACCACCCCGAACGGTGCGTAATCGAACTCCTGCTCTTTGTCCTCTATGGTATGGGGTGCGTGGTCGCTGGCTACGGCGTCAATGGTGCCGTCCTCTAACGCTTCCTGCAGGACATTTACGTCGTAGGGGGTGCGCAGGGGCGGGTTTACCTTGAACACGGTGTCGTAGCCGGAGATGTCCATCTCGCTTAGGAGCAGGTGATGCGGAGTGGCCTCGGCCGTCACCATGACGCCGCGGCTCTTCGCGTCCCTTACCATGCGCACGGAACGGGCGGTGCTCAGGTGAGCCAGGTGCAGCCGGCACCCCGTCTCCTCCGCCAGCAGGAGGTCGCGGGCCACCATGACCTCCTCCGCCAGGGCCGGGATGCCCCGCAAGCCCATCTCGGTGGAGACCGTGCCCTCGTTGACCTGGCCTCCGCGGGCAAGCGACGGGTCCTCCGCGTGCGAGATGATCAGCCCCTCGAAGGCCGATGCGTACTCCATGGCCCTGCGCATGAGCCCGGAGTCGTCCACCCCGTTGCCATCGTCGGAGAAAGCCCGCACCCGCGCTTCGCTCAGGTGCATCAGGGCCATCTCGGCGAGCTCTTTTCCCTCCCTGCCCCTGGAGACGCACCCGATGGGGAAAAGGTCGGCTAGTCCCAGGTCCCTGGCTTTCGCGGCGATCCCCTCCACGATGACCGCGTTGTCGAGGGGCGGCTGGGTGTTGGGCATACAGCATACCGCCGTGTATCCCCCGCGCAGGGCCGCCTCGAGCCCGCTCTCCAGGGTCTCGGCATCCTCCCGGCCTGGCTCGCGCAGATGCGCGTGGAGTTCGAGGAACCCGGGCGCCAGCACCATTCCCGCCGCTTCTATGACTTCCCGTCCCTCCCCGGGTAGCACTGCGGCCGCCGCCGCTATGCGGCCCCGGGATATTACTACGTCCATCTTCCCGTCAAGGCCGTTGCAGGGGTCCATGATTCTCGCACCTCTGATCAGCACCTCAGGCAACCTTCTCACCACCCTCGGCGCCTCCCAGCAACATGAAGAGTACCGCCATGCGCACCGCCACTCCGGCCGATACCTGTGCCGTTATCGCGGCGTATGGGGCGTCGGCCACCTCGGAGGAGATCTCCACGCCCCGGTTCATGGGTCCGGGGTGCATCACGACCACCCGGGGTTTGGCTTTTCCAAGCCGCCCCGCGTTCAGCTGGTACAGCCTTATGTACTCCTCCAGGGAGGGGAACCTCCCTTCCTTCTGCCTCTCCTTCTGGATACGCAACACGTAAAGGGCGTCACAGCGCGGGATTACCGCGTCGAGATCGCTGCACGTCTCCACTCCTTCGAGGGCCACCGGAGGCAGCAGCGTGGGTGGTGCCACCGCGATCACCTCCATGCCCATGGCACGGCAGGCTTTTACGCCGGAACGCGCCACGCGCGAATGGAGTACATCCCCGACGTAGGCGATGGTCCTGCCCTCCAGATCGCCTATCCTCTCACGCAAGGTGAAGAGATCCAGGAGGGCCTGGGTGGGGTGCGCATGCATGCCGTCCCCTGCATTGAGGATGGCCGCATCCAACCACTGGCGCAGAAGCCAGGGGGCGCCCGCCACCGGGTGCCTGACCACCACGGCGTCCACACCCATGGCCTCCAGGGTGAGGGCGGTATCCTTGAAGCTCTCCCCCTTCTCGACGCTGGAGGCCGATACGGTGAAGTTCAGCACGTCGGCGCTGAGCCTCTTCGCGGCTACCTCAAAGGACATGCGCGTCCGCGTCGACGACTCGTAGAAAAGGTTTACCACCGTCTTTCCCCGCAGGGACGGGACTTTCTTTATGGGCCGCCTCAGGACCTCGGAGAAGGAAAGGGCCGTCTCGAGCACTCTTTCGATATCCTCGCGGTCCAGGTCGTCCACGTCCAGGAGATGCCTCTTCTCAGTCAAGTCCCGCCTCCTTCCATATACCGGGGCCGGGCTCCGTCACTTCCGCCAAGGCATGCGATCTAGAGAACACGTAGTGTTCTGGCCTCAACGCGTGGCGCGTCAAGCCGGCCAAATAAAAATCCCGCCTCGCGACGGGTTCATTCCTCCTCGTACCCGATGTAGACGCCATCCTCTCCATCAACCTCCTTGAGGGCTACCCTCACCTTTTCCCCGGGGGAAGTGGGGACGTTCTTGCCGACGTAGTCGGCTCTGATAGGCAGCTCGCGATGCCCCCGGTCCACCAGGACCGCCAGTTGTATGGTGGCGGGTCTGCCGAAGTCGATGATAGCGTCCATGGCCGCCCGCACGCTGCGCCCGGTGTAGAGGACATCGTCCACGATGACCACGTTCTTGCCTCCGATATCTCCGGGCAGGTGGGTCTCCCTCACCACCGGTTGGCTCATGGTGCGCAGGTCGTCCCGGTACAAGGTGACGTCCAGCCTGCCCACGGGAACCTCCACGCTCTCGATACCGGAAACCGCAGCCGCTATGCGCAGGGAGAGGGGGACCCCGCGAGTCCGGATGCCTACCACGACGACGTCTCCCGCCCCCTTGTTACGCTCCACGATCTCGTGCGAGATGCGCTGCACGGCACGGCGCACATCCGCCTCCTCCATGACCTTGATGCGTTCCTTGAATGTCACCTGCCACCTCCAACGTTAAAAAGCCTCCCTGCGGCTGGCGCAAGAAGGCTCCGATCGATGTTCCATATTTTCCCTTGCCAGCCTCGCAGGACTGAATTAAAGGTCTACCCTAGGATAACACCCATCCACGCTGTGGGGCAATACACAAGATGTGGCGTTATAGCATAGGAACGGTTGTTATTCACCCATTACGCCCGCATGGCCTCGAGGCTGCGGGGGCAGAATCATAAGAAAGCCTTTATACCTGGCTTCTTCAGGCCGACCGTCTATACGTCCTCAGGCCCGCCTGCGCCCGTGCGGTCGTCGGCCGCCCTGTCCTTGACCAGTTTTCCCAGTACGCCGTTGATGAACTTCCCGGAGTCCTCGGTAGAGAAGGCCTTGGCCAGCTCGAGATATTCGTTGATGGTCACCTTGGTGGGTATATCGGAGCGGTGCAGTATCTCGGTGAAGGCGAGCCGCAAGAGGTTGCGGTCCACCATGGGCATGCGTTCCAGCGACCAGCGGTCGGCGTAAGAGGCTATCAGGCTGTCTATATCCCCCCGGTTGCCCAGATAGAGATCGACCAGCTCGCGGGAGAACTCGGGCAGCATCTCGGGGTACTCAAAGCTCTCCGAGCCGAACGCCACCAGTTCCTCTATCTGCGCACCGTTCCCGAGCAATAGCCTTACGTGCTCCAGGGAGATATCTGGTATATCCTCGGGCGGCGCGGCCGCTTCCTCGATGCCCTCCCCCAACATGCGGTTGAAATCCTTTATCACCTTCTCCAGGTCGTCCCCGGTCAGGTCCATCTGGTAGAGGATGTCGCAGGCCAGCATGCGGCCCAGGGTGCGCCTGCCTAGTGGCTTGGGTCCGTTCACCTAGAGGGCGTTCACCCCCACCACGTTCACGTTCACGGTTACTACGTCCCACCCGGTCATGGCCTCTACCATTTCCTTTACCGATCCCTGGATGCTCCTGGCCAGCTCGATAAAATCCTTACCGTACTCCAGGTCCACCTCGACGTCGAAGGTGACCTTCCCCTCATCGGCCTCGGCCTTTATGCCCTTGCTCAGGTTCTTGCGTTTCTTCAGGTCCTCGGGATGGTCGAGGCGCACCCCGGTGCCCGAGGCGCCCTCCACCCCCGAGAGTGCTATGCCGGCTATGAGCTCCAGGATGCCCGGGCGCATCTTGAAAGTCCCCGCGTCAAGCATGTCCCTTAATCCACCCTCTCCACGTATTCGCCGCTGCGCGTGTCCACTTTTATCCTGTTGCCGGCTTCGATGAAAAGCGGCACGTTCACCACCATACCGCTTTCCAGGATCGCCGGTTTGCTCCCTCCACTGGCGGTATCCCCCTTCACCCCCGGAGCCGTCTCCGCGACCTCCATCTCGACGAAGACCGGGGGCTCGACGCCCACCGACTTCCCATCGCATAAGGCCACCTCCACGGTTGTGCCCTCCAGGAGGAACTTCGCCGTCTCGCCTACCTCCTCCTGCGTGATGGGCAATTGTTCGTAGGTCTCGGTGTCCATGAAAAAGAAGCTGTTCCCCTCCCGGTACAAGAACTGCATCCTGCGTTTGTCCAGGATGGCCAGCTCCACCTTCTCCCCCGCCCGGAAGGTCCTCTCGGTGACCGCCCCCGTCTTCAGGTTCTTGAGCCGTGTGCGCACGAAAGCGCCGCCCTTTCCCGGTTTCACGTGCTGGAAATAAACGAGGTTGAAGAGGTTCCCGTCCATCTCGATGGTCATGCCGTTCCTGAAATCTGCGGTCGTTATCATGCTGTCTCGC
>Ga0315295_10002318_pt1 | contig 16168 bp, 9 predicted proteins | sample YL17G14_0_MG_FD_204453 | JGI IMG/M metagenome (GOLD analysis project Ga0315295, IMG submission 204453) | Sediment microbial communities from Yellowstone Lake, YNP, Wyoming, USA - YL17G14_0 | ecosystem: Environmental > Aquatic > Freshwater > Lake > Sediment | place: USA: Wyoming | collected... | reverse complement strand
CTTTTGCCTGTTCGGCAAGAACCTTTGCCTGTTCGGCTTGTGTACGGGCAACGGCTTCTCTTTGAAGGGCTTTTTCAGACCTGTAATACATCGCTGAACTTGTAACCAGACCCAGAATTATCGCTGCCGCCACAAGTGCTACGGTAGCGACTGAGCCGGCGTGTCGTCGGACGAATTTTTTGACACGGTATATGGCCGTCTCCGGGCCAGCAATAAGCGGGTTGCCGTTTAGATAATTCTGAATATCATCTGCAAGCTCGGATGCAGACCTGTACCGCCGGACACGCTCTTTGCGCATCGCCTTTAGCGGTATCCACTCAAGCTCTCTGTGCAGACGCCTTGCTAAAGGCACTACATGGGTCTTACGCCTTTCAGCGATTTTTTTAGCTTCTTCGCCTAACTTGGAAAGAGCAGTGCTTGGATTAGGCGGGTCAACCTCCTGGATTACCCTTTGAATCTCCGCAAAACCGCCCTTCTCAAACGACTCTCGCCCAAAAGGCAGCACTCCAGCCAAAAGCTGATAAAGGACCACGCCTAATGAATAAATATCCGACCGGGTATCAATATCGTGCGTAGCTAAATCCGTCTGCTCAGGACTCATATACTCCGGCGTTCCCAATAACTGCCCCTGCTGCGTAAATAGCGTCCCTTCTGTAAACTGTTGAGTAACGGCCTTGGCTATCCCGAAATCGATGATCTTGGGCACTGGTTTGTCGTCCTGCAGGGTAACCAGGATATTCGACGGCTTGATGTCGCGGTGGATAATACCCTTCTGGTGTGCGTGGTGGATGCCTTCGCAGACCTGTTTGAACAGTTTTAGTCTTTGCTCTATATCGAGCTTGTGCTTATCACAATATGTGGTGATGGGCATGCCCTTGACGTGCTCCATCACGAAGTAAGGCCTGCCAGCCTGCGTTGTGCCGGCGTCGAAAACGCGTGCAATGTTCGGATGGTCCAGCACAGCCAGGGCCTGTCTTTCAGCCTCGAAGCGGGCGATGACCGACTTGGTATCCATGCCGGGCTTTATGATTTTAAGGGCGACCCGGCGCTTAACCGGCTCTTTTTGCTCGGCAAGATAGACCAGGCCCATCCCGCCCTCGCCAATTAGCTCCAGCAGCTCGTACCGGCCAATCCTTGTGCCTGGACCTTCAATCCGAGGTGAAGCATTGACAGTAACATCCGGCCCAACGGGAGGCGATTCCAGGAAATCGCCGGCCTCTGCATCTGCGTGCAACAAGGCCTCCACTTCGGCGCGCAGCTTATCATTGTCCCCGCAAACCCGGTCCAGATAAGCGGCTCGCTCCTTAGGATCAGATATCTCAACGGCCTCGTGGAAAACCTGTTCGGCGTTCATCTTTGTGGCTCCTATACATATCTGTTGCCCTTGCCCTGCCTCCACCAAGTATGGCGAAATCCGAGGGAGATTCGGGCCACTTTTTCCGGAGTTTTGTCTGATTTTCTTACACTGGTTGGAAATGCAGTAGAATTCGCCGGCGTGGCACGGTGCAATCAGAAATCCCAAAAAGGCCATTTTTCACGGTTCCAGCCCAGAATGAACGTTGTTCTTCCCCAGCACTCAGATTGCAGAGTACTACTCGGAACCGGCGCCTATCCGGCTGTACAACCAGGCCCGTGCGTACCTCCAATGCCGTTTAGCGGTAGTCAAGGATAGACCAAGCACCTCAGCCGCCTGCTCCATGCTGAGACCAGCGAAATAACGAAGCTTCACCAGGTCCGCTTTCATCTTCTCTGACTCTGCAAGCTCACACAGTGCCTCATCGAGGGCAACAATGTCCTCGGAGCAACCTTCAATAGCTATATCTTCGTCTTCCAGCTTCACACGCTGGTGTTTCCCTCCGTGTCTGAGGCTTTTCTTGCGGCGGGCATTATCAACAAGAATACGACGCATCGCTTCGGCCGCCGCAGAGAAGAAATGCGTGCGGCTTCTCCAATTCTGAGCTTCTTCCCCCACCAGCCGAATATACGCCTCATGGACCAGGGCAGTGGCCTGGAGCGTCTGGCCGGGCTTCTCGCGGGAGAGCTTCCAGGCAGCCAGCCGACGCAATTCATCATAGACTGCCGGAAGCAATTCATCTACAGCCCGAGCTTCTCCTCGCTCAATTGCATTCAAGATGTGTGTAACGTCGCTCATCTTTCTTCTCGGCGTCGTCGCTATCCTTTTCTTATTTGTCTTTTCGAGAATATGTTTCGGAGGACATTTTACGGAGCTACATTTCTTTGCGCACTTCTCGTTCTCCACGCAGTCGTATTCGTCAATGAGCTCAGGTCACGCGCTCCATGGGCGTATTCTGTTTAGTTTGCCGGCGAGTATTTCCTTTGCGATAATCACGTCCTCCCTGACCTGGAAGTCGAACATTCCTGCACATACGAAATCGGCGCCGTTCTCATAAGCGTATTTGAAGGCTTCTTTGGGGTGGATGGCGCCGGCGGCCATAACCTTGTATGCTATCCAGGGCTTCTTGACGTTCTTCATAAACTCGATTGTTTTCTCGGGGGTTTTGGACCAGGTGTTGTCGTTCTCCGGCTGTATTTCGGCGGACCAGTACTTGTTGTTGTGCAGTGTCTTCATATAGAAATCGACGTCTATGTCGGCCTTTTCGCAGGCGATGGGGACTTCGACGTTGTGGCCGCCGATGCCTGCGATAGCCCCGTTTTTCTTAATGAATTCCACAGCTTTGGCCAGGAGGTCAACGCGGCCAGCTTCGACGAATGTGTCGGCGACGCCGCCGTGCACATAGACCCCGACGGCTCCGTTGTCGATGGCGCTTTTGGCTTCGGAGGTTGGGTCGTCTGCGGTCATTTTGACCTGGGCGATCCACTGGAGCTTGCCGCCGCGGTCATTCCAGTATTTATTGATGATTCTGATGCAGTGCTCATCGAGCCTGAGAATGGCGGTGTTTATTCCCATCTCCTCGCAGATTTCGAAGGTCTCGATCACCTTCTCGTCGGTGAAGTAGCTCGTGAGGAGAGAAGATACGTAAATCAGGTCCCTGCTGTGTGCGAATCCGCTGATGAGATTGCCGCCGGTGAACATTCTGCTTATCTTGATATTGCCGATCTTGCCCATCGGCAGGTCGTTAAGGCCCGCACCAGTTGATGCGTCGCTTGCGGCTTTCCCCCCGGCTGTCGAGCCGGTCGTTTCGCGGGCAGACACTTGGTGCGGGGTCATCTGTGCGAGCAGGGCCTTTTCTTCGAGGCTCAGAGCGATAGCGGTCCCGGCGGATGCGACGACGGATTCTTTCAGGAAGCGTCGGCGGTTTATGTGTGATGACATGATTTGCTCCTTTTAGACTGCTTAAGAATGCGGTTATAAGCTCAGGGTGCATTATAGGTTGATTCTGTCAGTGTGTCCATCGGGGAATTGTCCGAGAATACCCCGGGGCTTACGCTTCGGGCTTGTTGTCTTGCATGTGGGATGTCGTATTGCGTATCTCGTCCCGGCGCGGGTGGATTGGGTTTGTATTTCGTATCGCGTATTGCGTATCGCGGGGGACTCCCGGCTCGGCGGGATTGGGTTTGATTGGGTTTGTTTTGAGCAGCGTTCGTTGTTCATTGTTTGTTGTTCATTGAGATAAGGTTTTGTTGTTGCTGGACTTATGGTCATTTTACCCATTTTGACATTGGGTTTGTTTTGCGCAATGATGCTGGATTCTTGATACTCGATACTCAATGGTGGATACTCGATACTGGATTCTTGATTCTCGATTCTTTCCGCCACGGGGGGGCTCTGGATATTTACTATTGATGATTGATTATTGATTCCGCCTGGGCGGATCTGCGATATTGGGTCCTGATGGATGGGGATTCCGTCATGAGGGGTTGAATTTGGGGTGAGTGCGTCGTCCCTTCGACTTCGCTCAGGGCAGGCGTGCCGACGACGGCTAAACGGGGGTGCGGCGTTGGGGTGTTCGAGGGTTTTGAGGAGGCGGAGTCTTTGGAGTTCGAGGATTGTTTTGTATAGGCTGTGCTCTATTCTTCTTTCGTACATCAGGAGGCGGTCGAGGACTCTTGCGTTTGAGAAGTCTTTTAGGGCGATGCGGCCGAGGGTTAGGTCTGGGGTCGAGTCGGACGGGTCGGGCTGGGGGGCAGCAAAACCTTTTAAGCCGAAGGATTTGGCGAGGTTGGCTAATGGGTTGTTGGTGTTCTTTTCGTTCAATGCGTCGAATGTCTGGTTTTGGATGAGGTCGGCTCGTTTCAGGCGCCATGAGAGGCTTACGATGCGGTCTGCCAGGATAGATTCCATTGGGCCGATGGGGTCGAGTTCGGCGAGGAGGGCATCGCGGTGGAGGTCGAAATCTCCCTGGCTTTCGGTGGTGATTACGTCGTGGCGGGCGGACAGGCCGTGCTTTAGGGCATTTTGCGAGACGACGGCCTTGCCTTGAGGAGTTTGGGGGCCGGTGGATTTCTGGGCGTTTAGGCGGTTTGCGAGGATTCTGGCTTCTGTAGTCATGATTTGAACCTCCTGATTGAGAATGCAAAAATCAAAGTGCAAAGTGCAAAATTGTGGAATCCCGACATTGTCGGGATAACTGTCCTTATCTTACTTGAACTGACCGATTTTATTTTTTAGACACTGATTAACACTGATCAACACTGTTTTTCGAGATTGTGCCATGTTCTTATCAAAACAACACTTATATGCGTCGTTGTCCTAAAAGCGGTCAGTTTGAGAGCATTTACTATTTATTATTGACTATTTACTACTCAGCTTTTATTCGTTAGATATATATTATATCATATAAAGAGTTGGATGTCAAGTTAATTTTAACCACAGATTTCGCAGATTGGCGCAGATTGACACAGATTATTGGATTAGCCACAAGAATAGAAAGGTATGAAGAATAAAGCCACAGAGAACACCGAGGGCACAGAGAAAAAAAGGGAATCAGGGTATCAGGAGAGCAGGAGGTGGGCATCAGGGGACCAGGAGATCAGGATGCGGTTGTTGACACCGTTGGGTATAGTTAGTTTTGGTGGGCTACAAGCCCACCCTACATTCTGGTTAGACACAGATTCGTTCGAGAAGCCCGCCCAATTAACGGCGGGCGAACTCGGGACAGGTTAGGACGGATTAACCGCAGAGATTGCGGAGACCGCCGAGGATGCTCGGGGTATTGAAATCCGGCTACGGCGGGGTTGTTTGGCGGGGGAGGGTCGATATACTCGATGAAGGCTGTTTGAAATCGATGAACGAATTAGAATGGAGAAGAAGAATAATCGGAATTGGTGCGAAGTCTCGCACCCTACCTAACTAAGGAGTCGCCTTCAGCGAGGTATTTTTCATTTCATGCACCCCCCAGCCGAAGCCAGATTCAGGCAAGCCCCAGACAATTAGCAATAGCAGGCGACACCGAGTTTCTCGACGAATCTGGCTTTGGAGGCTAGGTGATGAAAAAGAGATTCTTCGTTGCACTCAGAATGACGAAAAGGCTGGATTCCTGCCTTCGCAGGAATGACTGATCAGGTTATTGGTGGGCAGTGCTGCCCCCGCAAGGGGCCTGGCGGCTTATAGGCAGGTAAGATCAGGGGTGGATGAGTAAATGGGTGGATGAGTGAGTGTCCCCCCTAAGGGGTCTCCGCTTCGCTCCGGCGCCGTTTCCTCCTATTATTTTCTGATCCGGAGGAAGAAGACAGTAGAACATTGACTCTGTGTTTGATAAAATCAGAGAAATGAGTTCTGCAAAATTGCAGGTTAGACCTATATTGTTGAAGAAAATCTCTTTTATGATTTTCTTCAATAATTACTTGAGCGATTATGAGACAATACGTTGCCATCGAAAAGAAAAAATCGACAAGGGATTTTTTCTTTTCTAAGTAGGCCTAACCTGCAATTTTGCAGAGGCCTTATCAGAGAAAAGTATGGAGAAGATAGTTTGAAAAAGGGTTAGTGACGCATGACGTTTGCCATAGGAGAAACACAATGCGCTATCTATTCTTTCTGTATTTGCCACTGTTACCATTCTGGATTCTGCTTTTGTGCACATCAAACAGCACTTGGTCTCCGTTTCAATCCGATCAAGTAAAAGAGATATGTTCGCACATGACCGCAAAGGAAAGAAGGAGAGCTGTCGGGCGAGGAGCTGTTTGTGGCCTTATTCTGGGTGGGTTCCTTGGAGTTATCGGATTCGTTGGGATGCCAATTGGCAAATGGCTTTTCGATTCATTTCTAACTGGAGTGATAATCATTCTGCCACTGGCATTGATTCTCATGGGTATCTCATTTTGGAAATTGAAGCCGCTGACAGATCAATCTCAAAAAGATTTCCTTGCATCAACACAATGGTCGAAGGAGCAGGGGCTTACTTCGGACAAAATCGTATTGCGCAGGTCTTGAACAATAGAGCAGAAAAGGTTAGTTCTCCCCAGATAAATTTGATAAGTGAAAGTCTGGGTAGGGTCCAAAGGCAGGTGGTTCTGAGATAGTTAGAAATGGTGTGGGGTGCACACCCTACGATTTAGTTTCTGCGTGTGCAAACAAGTTGCACACCCTACGACTACTTTCTATTGTTTGCCTGGACTGTTTGCTGCATCAGGCCGTACTTGTCGCTGTGGAGGTGGATGAGGTCTCAGGTAATCGTCCGACGCAGCAACGGTATGTTTATTATCAGCGAGGCAAAGAGATACGTGACTATAAATGCGACCAGCGGGCCGACCGTCATAGTGAACAGGAAGCCGCCTTCCGCCGATTTGTCGCTGAACCTGTATCGCATATATGCAAGCACCAAAGGATGCAGGACGTAGATGCCCAACGTTGTCGAGGCCATCCATTCGAGGGCGGTCCTGGGTATTCCCCGCAGGCCCCCTGTCCTCTGGTCGATAATATAAACCGCCCAAAAAATACCTATTCCCATCACAACAACAGGAGGACTAAAACTGTCGTAGAGAAATCCGGCCTTGCCTTCGCTGAGCAGGTCAATAAAGGGGCCGGCAAGCAGGACTATATAAACCGCGCAAATCCCTATAGCGGCAACAAGATACTTGAGCGGGACCTTCTTGGGGTCGGTAAAGCGAATCTCGTAGCCGGCGATGAAGTAGGCTATGAAGGGGATGAACATTGTGAAAATCGTTCTTTTGTTGCCGAGGAAGATGTTGTTGATCGGCGAATGGACAGCCGCCAGGGCAAATATGATGAAGATCAGGAGGATTCTCTGCTGTGAAGTGGAGTGTCGCACGAAGATTCGAATTATCGGCGTGACAAGATAAAGCCCGGGTATCATACATAGAAACCAGAGGTGATAATACGGGTCGGCAGTCAGGATCAACGAGGCTGCGCGCCCGGCAGTCATCTGCTCCTTATCAATCACCACCCTCATTGCAAGATAGAAAGCCGTCCAGAACACGAAAGGTACGGCGATTCTGTGCATACGCCTTTTGTAAAAGGCGATGGCTGATTCGTTCCTCAAGTCGTCGAGAAGCAGACCGCCGCTGACCATTACGAAGATGGGAATCGAGCAGAGGCATATCAAATGGATCCATTTGCCGATCCACCATTGGGCGCCCAGCGGGGCCGCATCGTAGGTCGTCCAAATCGCGACGTGGCCGGTGACCACCGCGTAAATGGCGAGAATCCTCAGTATGTTGATATATTGAATACTTCTGGATTTCTCGCGCACCAAGGCGGACTCCTGCAAATTTATATTTCGCCGGCACCTCTTTCTGCCGTCAACGGCACGGTGCAACAGTGACACGCCAAGATTTTAGTTTTGTCGGGCGGCAATGCAAGCATAAATACGCCTGGCCACCTGCCTCTGAACGAGAAACTGCGAGGTATCCCCCTCACATTCCGCTGACGCGGCAGCTTGTTGCCTCGACCTGTTTCCCGTCGGGTAGGCTGTAGGGTTTGTCGCCGAAGTTGACCGTCACGGTCACGCCGTTGGAGAACCTGGTCTGCTGGACGTCTCTGTCCGGTGTGAGGAAGCGATGGTCGGTCATCTCGGCGTAACCGACCGCGCGGGCGACGCTGCATATATCCTTGTAGCTCATGGCGAAGCGGTCTTTGTTTTGGTTCCAATACTGCCGATTGAACATAAACATCGGCGGCGTGCCGTAGAGGATATTGAAGAGGTCGCGCTTGGCCCATATCGCAGGCAGCTTATTGTTGTAGTCGCCCCAGTACCACTGCGCCACGACGCAGTCGTGATAGACAAGCTCCCAGAGCGGGAGCCGATATTTGTGCCCCACCTGGAACTTGGCAACCCGCTCGGGGACCTCGTCCCAGATTCTACTCATATCCCGCCCGGAGTCGGGGACGCGGTATGGGCCGAGGCTGAGCATCCCCTCGAAGTAGTGGACGAAGGGCACTGCGGCGTCGTGGCCCGTTTCACTGCCCGTGACCAACTTCATATCCTCGGACATATACCGCAGCAGCTCCATTTTGCAGTGCCGGCTATCGCTTCGCGTCATCGGGTGCTCCGGACTATAACATTCGCGCCAGGGCGACGCCGTCGTCGTGTCGATGAATCGGCAGCGGTAAGGATGGGTCATTAATTCCTCGGGCACGCGCTGCTTTGCGAAATTGATCGCCTGCTTGTCACACAACACGCCGCAAGGATACATCTGGCCGTCCTTGCCCCTGACCTGCCAACCCTTGCGCCAATCGCCCTTGTCGTCGAGCATAATATCCTTCGGCCATCCCGCCTGCGTCCAGTCGGGATGCGACCCACGGAGCTTGTCTTTGACAACCTGCGGGTCCATCAGGTCCTGATAAATGTCGTATCGGCTGGTCAGGACACCATCTATTTCGTTCATCGCCTTGATCACCTCCGGCGGCGCACGATTGCTCCAGAGTATCCGCTCAATCCCGGCGGACTGCATTTCCCGGACAATGGCAAGAGCGTCGTTCTCCCAGCACCATAGGTTCACCGCCCCAATCAGCGAATCGACGTTCGGATTCTCGCTCCGTTTTTGTTCGAGCGTCTTGAGCTTGCCGATTTCCTGTGCGTATTGGCGGTAACGCTTGCACATCGCAACGTGCCCGCCCTTGTCGAAGAAGACGTACCGCAGTTTTCTTGTGTAGCCGAAATCACCCTTCTGCGACTCCCACCTCGGCGCAACACACAGCCTGCCTTCAAGCCGGTTAATTTGAATCAACGCATCATCCGGCGTTTCGATAATGACCGTATGTCCGGACTCGCCATCCGTGACTCCCCAGAAGGCCATACATATCCCATGCCCGCCATAAGCGACGAGCCACATCGGCTCGATTGACTCATCATCCGCCGGATACGAAATCCCCTCGTTCATCGGGACCACAAGATACATGCCGCCCTGCGAGACGAAGGGATAGGGATACCCCAGCGTTCCCTTGAGGCCGCCTTTGCCTGAAATTGCCACCGTGAATTCCGGCTTCTCTCCATCCAGGCGGATCTCGGTTTTGATATCCAGACCCAGGCCCGGATGGCGGCACGTCAGATCTATCCCGCCGTCAATGCGCTTCGGTTCGATGACCTTGACATTGTCCATCGATTTCTGCCGCCACGTCTGTCCCGTGCGCTTGTCTGTTACGGATAATGCACCGTCGGCGGTATTGAGCGTCACGGCAATCGTCGCGTTGCCTATGGTAAGCTCCTGTTGACCCACGGCCCGCGACTCAGCCCCGCACCGGCAGCACAAAAATAGTCCAGCCAACAAGACAATTGCTTTTCTATACTGTACTCTGCTCCGGCGAGTTCGTGTCATTTCGGCTATCCTTTCTCAATTTGTCTGTTTTGATTTAGAGCCTCTAACAGAATGAGGCGGTAATTGTGTCGAAGGCTCTGGATTCCCGCTCCCCGATCGGAGTCGAGGACAGGTTTCGCGGGAATGACAGAGAGGACGTTCTCTTTTTGTTACAGGCCCTTACTTCTCCGAGCTCTTACGGCGAAGCTCATTGTCCTGCTTGGCCTTGTCGATCAGTTCCGCGATGGAAACAGCAACTCCGCCTTTAGCTTTGGATTCATCCGCGGCGGACATAAAGGCAAACATCTCTATCGTCTCTTCCGCCGGCACTGGCGGTTTGCCGGTCTTAAAGAACTTGACGATTTCGTCGATCAAAGGCTCATACCCCGCATATTTGCCGGCGGACATTACGGCCTTGTTGCCGAAGACCGTGGCGCCGTAGTCGCTCTTGCCCTTCCGCAGCCCCCTGAAAGTGCCGATTCTTCCGCCTTCCCATACGCCGACGACCAATTCGAAATCCGCGGTCTGCGTGCGACTGACCGTCCGGCAGCCCGGCCCCATAATCGTAAAGAGCATCTCCACCCCGTGCACGCCGTACCAGTAGAGGTCCGGGTGATGCTCTTCGAGCGAGCAGGGGCCGTAAGCATCGCACCCAAGCACTCCGCCGATATTAGGATCGCTTCTGGCGTCGATGACGCCGGGGCTGAATCGCAAAGACGAGCTCGACCAGCACGGCACATTACTCTCTTTGGCCAGACGGAATATCTCAATCACGTCCGCCAAATTGCCCGCCATAGGCTTGTCGATAAACAGAGGTTTGCCGGCCTTGATCACGGGCGTTGCCTGCTTGAGATGGGGCCGGCCATCAAGGCTCTCTAACAGCACCCCATCCACCTTTTTGCAGAGATCTTCGATGCTATCGACTATCTCGACGCCGTATTTGTCGCGCAGCTCTTCGGTGTACCCTTTGACACGATTACGCGATGAATCGATATCCGGCGAGCCGCCCGGATACCCCGCGACGACCTTGCAGCCGTAGTTCTTGGCCGGGTTGTTGATAGCTTGTGTAAAGGCGGTGACGTGCGAGGTGTCAAGCCCGATTATACCGATACGCAAGACCTTTTGTTCTGTCGCCCCGCTTAACGGCGACGCCAGAAACGCAACCGCCAAAGCTGCCCATAGACTATTCAATCGCATAATTGGACCTCCTATCAGAAGAAGTTTTAGGTTTTTCGCGTCGCCCGCTCGGGGCGGTCGTACCGCGGAATCTTCAAAAGCTCGCCCTTCTTGAGGGCCGACTGGTGCGCAACTATGCCCGGCACGGTATATGCCAGCGACTCGTAAACGTCTATGGCGGGCCAGCGGTCGTGGACGAGGGCATCGACGAACTCGTGCGTCAGGAAGGTGTGCGAGCCTTCGTGCCCGCTGTTATGGCGCAGCGGCTCGGGCAGCATGTCCGTCTTCCACCACTCGACCTGCTTGTAATTCTCGAAGTTCGGCGCCTTGCGCTCGAACCCGGCGTCGTCTTTTTCCATCTGCTCGCCGCTGCGGATAATAACAGGGCCTACGCCGTTGGGGTGAGGGGCGTAGAAGCTCATCTTATCGCCGATCCACTGCGCCCGTTCGCAGCCTTGATGCGCGCCCTTCCACCATATATTGACGCGGAACGCGTTGCCGCGATCCGTTCTGAACATCGCCGACTCATTCCAGAACGGGTTGCCATACACATTGTCCTTCAATACCTGGTCATCGTCGCCCCAGCCGTGACATACGACTTGCGTCAGCCGCTCGCCGGTGACGCCGACAAGCTGGCTGGTGCAGTGCGTGGGGTAGTGCATCGGCGCAACGCCGTATCGCCACGTCCGCTTGCCGTCCCAGTAATAAAGCACTTCCAGGCCGGGATGCTGATATTCCGCCTCGCAATAGTACAGCGACCCGAACTTGCCCTGCTCGTAGAATTTCCTCGCCGAGATAGTTGACTGCTGATAGTGCCCCGTTTCGGCCATCATATACGTCAGCCCGTACTTTTTGACCGTCTCGGCCAGCAGGTCCGCCTGCTCGATTGTGCCCCACGCCGCGGGAACCGCCGAGATCACACCCTTGCCGTTCTTCATCGCCTCGACCGTGTGCTGCACATGGAGCGGACCATCCGTGAAGACAGCCACGGCGTCGATGTCCGTGGCGAGCACAAGCTCTTCGAGCGAGTTGTACGCCTTCTGACAATTATAGACCTGCATCAGTCCCTTGCGGCGGTCCTCGCGAAGGTCGCTGACCGCCTGCACAACGCAGTCCGGGTGCTCGTGCCACTGAAACGAGGCGCCGAACCCGCCGCCGACAACCCCGATGCGTATCTTCTTCGGCGCGGTGTTGACAGCCAGCGCGCCCTGCGGGACCAGCATCGCCCCCACAAGGGCACCTCCGCTTCGCTTGAGAAAGTCACGTCGTGAATAATCCCCTTTTGATTCCTTCATTCTATGTGCCATAATCACGTTCCTCACTATTGTCCCATTACTCATCAGGCGAGGTATGTCATTCTGAGCGCAGCGAAGAATCTCCCGTTTTCCCAGGCCAGACCCTTCGCTGCGCTCAGGGTGACAGTTTTGAGATAATTTCTAAGTCAATTTAGCTCCTTGATATAGATATTTGCAAACTGCACCGGGTCGCCGTGATGCTGCAGCGCAATAGGACCCTTTGCCGGCATATCCGGCAGCTTCGCCTCTTTGATAACTGTCTTGCCGTTGAGCACAACCGTCACCTTATCGCCGACCGCCGTGATCTCGAATCGGTTCCATTCGCCGACCGGATTATCCGCATTGAGCATCGGCGTCGCGGCCCGTCGCACCTCCGCCGGCATATTCGTGTCCGTGCGGTATCCCCATATTTCACCCGACCCGACCGGCCAGTTCCAGATATTGATCTGGCTCTTCGATGATCCCCGCAGATAAATTCCGCTGTCGCCGGCGTACTTTATCGTAGCGGTCCGCGGCTTGCCGTCCGCATCGACCGCCTCGCTGCCGTCCGGCAGGATTACCGGCACGTCTCTGCTCTCTCGCTCGCCCGGCAGACGCCAGTCCACGATCAGCGTGAAGTTGCCGAACTCTCTTTCCGTCCAGAGGTTCTTGTCACCCTCCGCCTCGCTTTTGCCGTCGTAGTCCAATACCCAATCCTTCGCCTGCCAGTGTCCCTCGTGTCCCGCCGCCGTCTTCCACCCGCGAAGGTCCAGGCCGTTGTAAAGAATGCGATAGCCTTCATCCTTTTTTGCAACCATCTCAGCGGGCGGATTGGAGCTGGGTAGCTGTTGAATCCGGATGTTGCGGAAATGCGCCTCGCTGCCTTCCGACTCCAGGCAGATATAGCCCTTGCGCGGGTTGGCCTCGGAGGCGCGGGTGACGACCTTTCCATTCACCGCCAGATCAATCTTCCCGTTGAGGCTTTCAAGCCGGTAATGGTTCCACTCGCCCGCCGGCTTGCACCGCCGTTCGCTCGGCAAAGACCGCATCCAGCCGCCCGGATGAGGCTTGTCCGGCTTCATAGTCGCCCCGTGAATGGCAAATACGTCGCCGTGGCTGGTGTAGTTCTCAGTATTGCGCCCGTCAAGTATCTGGACTTCGATTGAGCGAGTGAAGGGCTGCCCCGGCGAGGTGATCGGGTCGGAGTGGATAAACAGGCCCGCGTTGCCACCCTCCTTTATATGCCGCCATTCCAATTCGAGTATATAGTTCCCATACATCTTCTCTGTCCGCAGCACGCCGGTCGGAATCCCTGTGCAGACAATCATCCCATCCTTCACCGTCCAGGTCTCCGGCGCGCAGTTGACATTCACCCAGCCGTCAAGATTTTTCCCGTTGAACAGAGGCGTAAACTCCGAGTCACGCCCGTCGAGCTGCCTTATCATAATGTTTCGCAGCGTGATGGAGCCGTTGAGGTTCTGGAATCCGATATGCCCTTTGAGCGGCCGCTTTGCCAAAGCCGGACCCTTCTGCTGCCGAGCCTCGGTATGCTTCGCCAGGTCTTCGTCGATGATCTTCTGGCCGTTGAGCACAACCATTACCTGGCTGCCCCGGCAGGTAATCTCCCACGAGTTCCATTCGCCCGGCGGCTTGACAGCCTCTTTGCTCGGAGCAATCTCGTCGTAGATCGAGCCGGTCCGCTGATTGGGCTGCGAGCTGCCGCCATAATAGACCTCGTGATCCACCACCTGTATCTCCATCGCCGTATAAGCGGGATCGCCGTCCGGCGGAAAACGCAGCCCTATCCCCCCGTTGCTGCCCCGCGTTACCATCGTTTCCAATTTCAAGACAAAATCCCCGTACTCCTTAGGCGAGAAAATCCACGTCCGCTTGTTGAGACCGTACAGCACGCCGTTCTCAATCCTCCACGGCGTACCCTCGACCTTCTGCGGCGTCGTCAGGTTCGACCAGTCGCTCACCCGCCACCCATCCAGACTGTCACCCGGAAACAGCGGCACAAAGCCGCCAACCGCCACACCCCGCCAGGTCCCTGCATAGCCGATGAAGATTGTGCACGCAATAACGATAAGAACACCACGTCGCTTCATAATGACAACTCCTTCAGAAAGAATTACTCCTTGTTCTCAACAGACCGACACGATAATGCATCCGCATCTTACCCGGGCAGATCCCACGCTTTGAGCTCCTGCCCGCAACTGCACAGCTTCTGGTACCAGTTTATCGGCGAGCCGCAGCGCGCGCAGGACCATTCTTGCTTCTGAGCCTCCAGCCACTTTTCGGCGCCGTGTCTCTTAATGTACTCAAGATTCGCCTCTATCGTCCGGTGGTGCGGCCATTCGTCATTCATAAATGCGTACAGCTCCGTGCACGGGCATTCATTGCACGAGCAGCACAAATCAATGCCTTTCTCTCTGGCGCAAGTCCTGAACCGGCATTTCTCCACCCATTCATCTATAAGGTCGCTTCGGCAGCCCCCGCAGTCCGGCGCCCCGCACGCCCCGCAGAAAAGACCACACGCACCGTATTGCATCTCTTTCATCGTCCTATCCTTGTCTTTCGCGCCGCTACATCATCGGCTGCTCACGAGGTCCCCGAATCCCCAAAGCAGCTCGTACTTATTCCGCCAGGTGGTGTACATTATCCCGCGCGCGCCCGGCGTGCGGTCCAGCGCCTCAAGCCATCCCTTTGGGTTCTCGAGCGTGTCGCCGTCGTAGTAAGCCCCCGCCGCCGTCGCAAACCCGAGAGTCGAGAAAAACTTCAGACTCTCATTGCGCTTCTCGTAATACCAGCAAACGATGCCCAGGTCCTTTGGAACGTAATTCCACGAGCCGCTGAAATCCCCCTCAACGAGATAGTAGTCACCGTGGGCGTTGTGATTCGGGTCGAGCATGTCCGACCACGTCCAGACCTCCGCCTTCGGATTCACCCTGTGGATCATCGCGGCCTGCCTCGTGATGCAGTCGCCCAATATCCGCCCCATCGTCATTTTGCGGTCTTTGCAGGCCCGACAGGCCCCGCCCGCCCTCACCTCGTCCATGCTCAGAAGGTACTTATCGGGGGCGAGGCGCCTGTGAATCAGCTCGGCCTGCCTGCCCCAAATCTCATAGACCTTAGGCTCGGACATGCAAATCGTAACTTGTCCCTGGTTCACCCCCATCCCGTGATAGTAGCCCACCAGCAGCCGCTCGCCGTCCTTAATCCCGCCGCCCGGCAAAATGTTTATCAGCGGCCCTTCGTGGTCGAATCTAAAGTTGAGGGATGGGTCCCGTATCTCGGCGAAATCCCTGCCTTCTTCATAAACGGTCCCCATCTTCTCGCTCTTGACCATTACCGGCGTCCCGTCCCGCCGCAGAACGTTAAGCAGCCCAACCTCTTCGACGCTAAGATCATCCACCCAAAATCGCCCCGACTTCCCGCCCCAGGCGCCGAGATAGATTCTAACCGTATCGTAATCGAGGCTGTTGAAACCCATAACAACTTTGCGCCAGTCCGAGGCGGACGGAATTGCCGGGTCCCACGGCGCCAGGCTCCGCCCGGCCGCCGTCAGCACCTGCACATGGAATGCCCCGCCCGGCTCGAGCGAGTCCGTCTTCACCCAGCAGCTTATTCTGTAGCAGCGGTGCGGCCGGACCTTGATCTCCTGCATCACGCGTGCGTGTCCATACTCATACTTGCCGAAGTTCTCAAACCGCAGCGACGCCCGGCCGCTCTTGAAAACATCCTTGTCTATGAACGAGACCTCGCCCGGCCTGTCGTGAAATCCGTACCCCGCCAACCGGCTGCCTTCATACTCCTCGAAGCCCCCGTTTGCAACCGTCACGGATGGGTCCGCGACCGGATGAGCTTTGCCATTCTTGACCACGAACAGCGCATCGATAACTGGAATCCCCGCAGCAAGGTTCTTATCGTAAGAGAGGATAGACCCTCCGTATCCCGCCGAGAAAATCAGGGGGATGATCTCTATGTCGTTATCTTTGCAGATTTGCTTGACCTGATCGAGCCTGACAAAGTAATCACCC
>Ga0315295_10002317_pt1 | contig 16171 bp, 12 predicted proteins | sample YL17G14_0_MG_FD_204453 | JGI IMG/M metagenome (GOLD analysis project Ga0315295, IMG submission 204453) | Sediment microbial communities from Yellowstone Lake, YNP, Wyoming, USA - YL17G14_0 | ecosystem: Environmental > Aquatic > Freshwater > Lake > Sediment | place: USA: Wyoming | collected... | reverse complement strand
GTTCGGCGTCGGCGAGCTCCTTCTCGATATCCTTGCCGTCGACGTCGAGCTGCCTCTCGATCGTCTTCAGAGCCTTCAGGTCGGCCTTGCGCAGAGTCTCTTCGAGCTTGTCCTTGCCGATGACGATGAGGCAGGCGTCGCCGGAATCCAGCATCTCGCCGAGCTCCTTGACGTCCTTGCGGGACATCCCTCCGTGGAAGTGGCCGATGAGGCCGCCGGTCACGCCGCCCACGGCCGCTGCACCGAGCAGCGACGGGGGGAAGAGGATGCCGACCACGGCGCCGGCGCCGATGCCCCACCAGGCGCCGTGCTGGGTCGGTTTCTCCCACTTGTCCACATGGACAGAGCCGTCGGCGTCCTTGACGGCGATGGCGGCGTCGTACGTGCCGATGACACCAGTGGCGTGGAGATCGCGAACGACTGCGAGATCCTCGCGGGCGACGGCGGGATCGCCGTACACGCCCAGGAAGAGGAAGACGGGTTGGTCTGCCATGACTACTCCTTTGATGGACGCACGTGTAGGGGCGTCGACGCGCACGACGACCCCAGTGACCGAATGGTTACCCCGTCATCCTGCTCCCATCTGCGAGAGTTCAAACTCCCGTGGCTGGGCACGCCGAGATTGGCTGCCGACGCCCTGGTCCGCGCCGCGCCGCCCTCGGCCGCCGCCGGCGACCAGCGGCGCGGCGTTGAACAGGCCGACGATCACGCTGCTCCGGACGTAGCCGTGGAAGAAGCTCGCGCAGTTGGCGATGATCCGGGTAGGCGGTGGGCTACGGTATGGGGCGTCGTCGATCCGCCACGAAGGCCACCATCGCTCGTCGCCAGGCGGAGTCAGAGGCCCTCGACTGCCGCCAGCCTCCCGCTCTCGATCGCCTCGATGAAGGCCTCGTAGTCCCGCTCGTTCTGGTCCGCGTAGCGCTCGGAGAAGTCGGCGATCGCGACGTCGAACTTGTCGTTCTTGCCGAGGTACGCGGCGATTGCGACCGGGTCTCCGGAGCGCGCGTGCGCACGCGCGAGCGTCCACCCGCACTGGCGGGCGTAGAATTCGAGGCCGAACGGCACCATCGCCTCCACGTCGGCCGAGCCCTTCATGTCGCGCAGCTGGCGCCAGTACAGGAAGCGGCCGTCCTGCACGCCTTTGGTCCAGCCCAGGAAGATGTCGCTCGCAGCCTGCATCATCCGCTGGCCGTGCACGACACGTGAGCCGGGCTGGTGGCGGCTCCTGGGCAGGTGGTCCTCGAGCACCGAGGTCGTCGCCTCCTTGACCTGAAGGAAGAGCGGATCCTGCTCGTCGCGTCCCTGGAGGAGCACGATGAAGGCCCGCGTGCCCACGCTGCCGACGCCGACGACCTTGCGCGCCAGGTCGACGAGCTCGAACTTCTCGAGCAGATGCCGGCGATCTGATTGCAGGGTCGCCCGGTACTCCCTGAACTCCTGGTGAACGGCGTGCTGGACCTCGTCGACGGACATGCCGTAGTAGGCGTACAACTCGCGCGCCGGGACGACGATCGGCGGCTGGCTGACGATCCGGTAGCGGCCGTCGACGAACTCGGCGAGCTTGGAGAGCGCCTGCAGGCTGTCGCGCGTGCGGGCCTTGTCGGCGGTCTGCTGCATGCGCAGCTCGCTCGCCCGTTCGGCCGCCCGCCTCGCCTTTGCCTCCCTCGCCTGCTGCTTGGCCGCTTTCGCCTGCTTGCCCTTCTTCGCCGTTGCCTTCTTCGCGCTCGGCGCGGGCTCGGCAGCCATGGCACGCAGCGCCGCTAGCATCCCCTGCTCGTTGAGGTGGGCGTACCAGATGTCCATGACGCGCATCTGCGCGAACTCGGCCATGGCCTCGCGGTAGGCGCGCGTGACGCTGCGTGTCGCCGTGCGCTCGTCTTCCTTGCTGAAGCCGTTGTTGCGCGCGGCGATGGCGACGCTTGCCGCCAGCCGTTTGACGTCGTACTCGAACGGGCCGGGCAGCGTCTCGTCGAAGTCGTTCAGGTCGAAGAGGAGCTGCCGCTCCGGAGACGCGAAGGCGCCGAAGTTGGAAAGATGGGCGTCGCCGCAGAGCTGCACCGCCAGGTCGGCCCTGGGGGTGCTCCTGAGGTCGGCGGCCATGATCCTGGCGGCTCCCCGGTAGAAGGTGAACGGCGACACCATCATGCGCCCATGGCGTACCGGGACGAGGTCGGGCTCACGCCGCGCGTTCTGCTCTTCGAGCAGGGCGATCGGGTCGGGGCGATCCGCGGCCGGCCTCCACTCGGCGTGGTTGGCCGGCGAAGCCTCCCTCCGCGCCTGCTTGCCGCGGGCGGCGCGCTCTTCGACGCTCGCGTGCTTGACCTTCATCTGCTCCATTACCTGCCTGCCTCTCGGATTCGACTCGTGCGCCGTGTCGTCATGTCTCCGCCGCATCACGCCAGTTGGGCCTGGCAACGCCAGCTCAACCGGCGGCCCCTTGGCCGACGGACTGGATCGCGTGGTGCTCGTGCAAGCTCTTCAGGTCTTCATGGCTCGTCGGCTTCAGGTCGAAGGTCACCTTGTTCACGGTGCCCGTGAAGGCATACGGCGCCTTGTCCTCGTAGACCAGGTCGACGACCCCGCCGTTGTCGCGGCCGATGTCCATGCCCGCGTAGGTCGTGAAGATCAGCGAGATGGTCTTGTCCAGTCTGCCTTCGCCGATCTGCCTGTCGTCGGCCCAGAGCGTCACCTTGCCGCCCGCGCCGGGCTTGGGCTCGTCGGCCTCGAAGAGCATCCTCAGGGTCACGTTACCGGTCGGGATGGGCTCCTTCGAGGTCTGCTTGTAGGTGTCGACCCCGAGGAACTGGTAGGTGTGGTTCAGCAGGCCCTTCTCGTCGACCCAGAGGGCGAAGCCGCCGATGAAGTCCGCGAACGCCACCAGGACGCCTTCGGCCCCGCTCGCCGGCACATTCACTTCGGCCTCGATCGCGTACGACCGCCCGATGATGCGAGGAATCATCGTGGTCTGCACGTTCTGGACGTCGCCGGCGAATGTGAACCTGGTGCGGGTCGGCATCGGCGGCAGCATGCCGAAGAACACGGCGAAGCCGGCGAGCAGCGGCAGCACGCGGTTGCGTTCGGCCTCCTGCCAGAAGAGACCCTTCAGTTCGCCGAGTTTCTCGGGGTTCGCGGCCGCGAGGTCCCGGGCCTGGCTGAAGTCATCGGGCAGGTAGTACAGCTCCCACTGGTCCTGTTCGGGAGTCCATGTGCCTCCGGGGCCGAAGCGCTTGAGCGTCTCGGGGCTGAAGTCCCAGGGAAGCTTGTCGAGCTTGGCGCAGGCCCACCAGCCGTCCTTGTAGATGGCGCGGCTGCCGTACATCTCGAAGTACTGCACCGTGTGCTGCTCCGCGGCGTTCGCGTCTTCGAGCGTGTACGCGAAACTCGTGCCGTCCATCGGCTCCTGCTCGATCCCGTCCACCACGGTGGGCTCCGGGATGCCGACGAGGTCGAGGATGGTGGGGACGACGTCGACGCAGTGCGTGAACTGGCTCCGCACGGTGCTGTCAGCCTTGACCCGGCTCGGCCACGCGACCACCATGGGGTCTCTGTCCCCTCCCAGATGGCTGGCCATCTGTTTGCCCCACTGGAACGGGGCGTTGTTGGCCCAAGCCCAAGCTGCCGCGAAGTGCGGCGCGGTGTGGAAGCCGCCCAGTTCCTCGACGCCGCCGAACTTCTCGATGATGGCCATCTGCTCTTCGGCGTCGAGGACGACGCCGTTGAAGAAGGTCGTCTCGTTGAACGAGCCGGTGAGCGTGCCCTCCATGCTGGCGCCGTTGTCGCCCCAGATGTAGAGCACGAGCGTGTTGTCGAGGTCACCCATCTCCTCGATCGAGTCGAGCAGGCGGCCGACGTTCCAGTCGGCGTTCTCCGAGTAGCCTGCGAAGACCTCCATCTGGCGCGCGTAGAGCTTCTTCTGAGCGTCGCTCAGTGAATCCCACGCCGGGAACAACTCGGGGCGCTGCGTCAGCTCGGTCTCTTGCGGGACGATGCCCAGCTTCTTCTGGCGCTCGAGGGTCCGCTCGCGGTACTTGTCCCAGCCATCGTCGAACTGACCCTTGTATTTGTCGGCCCATTCCTTGGCGACGTGGTGCGGTGCGTGGCTACAGCCTGTGGAGTAGTACATGAACCACGGCTTATCGGCATCTTGAGCGCGCACGGCGTGCAGCCACTCGACCGCCTTGTCGGTGATATCGTCGGGGAAGTAGTAGAGCTTCCCGTCCTCGCCCTCGGGTACGCCGAGCGTGGAGTTGTCCTGGGTGATGATCGGGTCGTACTGGCCGGCAGCCCCGGTCAAGAAGCCCCACCAGTGTTCGAAGCCCCACCCTGTGGGCCAGTGGTCGAATGGCCCGGCGGCGCCCATCTCCCGGCCCGGCGTGAGGTGCCACTTGCCGAAGCCACCGGTGATGTATCCGTTCTCCTTCAGGATGCGCGGCAGGGCGGTGCAGCTCCGCGGGCGCGTGCCCGTGTAACCGGGGAACGGCCCGGGAAGCTCCGCGATGCCGCCCATGCCGACGCGGTGGTGGTTGCGTCCGGTCAGCAGCGCGGCCCGGGTCGGGGAGCACACTGCAGTGACGTGGAACCGGTTGTAGGTGAGCCCCATCTCCTGCACGCGGGTGAGGTTCGGCGTGGCGATGCCGCCGCCGAAGGTGTCGGGACCGCCGAAGCCGGCGTCGTCGATCAGGACGACGAGGACGTTGGGTGCACCGTCGGGCGCCTTGGGTCCGGGGATGAAGGACCAGTCGGCGGCCGACTGGTCGAGCGTGCGCCCGGCCGTGCCGCCGAAGGTGCGGTCGGGAATCGGCAATACGGTGCGGTCGGGGTTGAATTTGCCGGCCGCCTCGGCCAATGCATCCTTGAGGCCCCTGACGCCCCTCTTGTCCATCGGGGCCACCGACTTGGCCGGCGTCGTCAGGGCCCGCTCGGCGGCGAGGCGGTCCTCCTCGTCGATCATCGCGATGATCGCGGCGGTGCCCGGCTTGAGCTTGTCGCCCATTCCCGCCTCGAGGCCGCTGTCCACCTTGTGCTTGGCGAACCTGCCGATCACGCCGCCGGCGGCGGCGCCGACGGCGACCGCGCCGAGCATGGGCGGCGCCGCAAGGCCGACGAGGACGCCGACGCCGCCACCCCACCCGGCGCCCTTGCGGCCGAGGTGGCTGCCCGTGTCGCTGACATGCACCTCGCCGGCCTCGTCGCGCTGGACGAGAATCATGCCTTCGGACCGAACCCGCTTCTCCTTGACGAGCCGTACCAGCTCATCAAAGTCCTTCCGGGCCGGCTCGAGTGCCGGATAGCCGGCCAGAATAAGATCGTAGGTATCGCTCACGACTGCCTCCTCGCGTCTCTCGGCGCATCAGGCGAATGCCGGCGCCGGACGGCGGCCAAGGCACCGATCAGCGCCGCACCGAGCGCCATCTGTGTCTCGTCGCTCTTCATCCAGGTCGTCGGATCGTGGTCTCTCGCTGAACGTAGAGCCGCACCTCGAGGCCCCAAACCGCCGTAGGTAACCGATTGGTCACCGATACTGGCAGTCTCGGGCACCGCGGCGGGCGGCCGTCAGGCCGCCCGCCGCGGTGCACGCTCGCGCTTCGGCCTCCATCAGCCCCTGCTGTGTTTGTCGGCGCCGAGGGCCTCCTTGAGCTGCTCCTCCTGCTCCTCGGAGAGGTTGGTGCGCACCACCTTGGCCTGCGTGCCCTCAACGGCGGCCAGGAACTTGTCCTCGGTCATCTGGCTGATGACGAGGAACCAGCCGGCCTTGCCCGGCGGCACCGCGTCACCCATCTGGTCGAGCACTTCCCTGTCGATGCCGGTCTTGCCGGCCTTGCCGAAGAGCGCCCCAAGGCCGGCGCCGATGGCGAGGCCCAAGAAGGGCATGAAGAAGAGCAGGCCGAACAGCATGCCCCAGAAGGCGCCGCCCATGGCGCCCACGCCGACGAGGTTGTGGCCGTGCTTGACATGCGGCTTGCCGTCCGCGTCGCGCACGACCTCGGCTGCGTCCTGCAACTGCACGATCATGTCCTTCTGCAACTGCGCCAGCGTGACGCCGAACTCGTCGGCGGCCGCCTCGTTCTCGAAGCCGAGCACGATCAGTTCGCTCATACGCCCTCCATTTGGTCCTTGGCTTTGTTGTCAACGCGTGACGTGGTCCTGCCCGGTCGGCGCGCTTTGTAGTCCTGCGCGCTGAATGCCGGCTCAGTCGCTGCGTGTCGAAAGCCGTGACGCGGGGGCAGCCGAGCAAGGAGCGGTCGGTCACGCGCAGACGCTGCGGCAAGATCTGCCACGCCGGGCGCCGCGACGCCGGCGGCGATCCTAGACGCCGTCGCCGCTTTGGCGCCATGCACGACCTGCGTCTTGCCGCCCGCATGGTACGATTCGTTGCCCATGGGCAGGGCGCCTCGCATGAGGCCGCACGCCGGCAGCCCGTCACCTCGCGGCACGGAGGAGGGATCATGGCAAAGAGGGAGCGACCTCGCACCGCGAAGCGCGAGGCGACCACCACCGCCATGCTGGCCGCGGCCCGGAAGCTGTTCTCCGAGCAAGGCTTCGCCGCCGTGACGGTGCGCGACATCGCCGAGGCGGCCGGAGTGAGCCACGCCCTCGTGCACCGCTATCTCGGATCCAAGGAAGATATCTACCGAGCCGTCCTGGCGCGCAGCGACACGGACATCCGCGATGCAGCGCACGGCACAGCCGATCTGACCCGCGCCCTGTCGCTCATGGTCAGTCACAGCCAGCTTCACCGTCGGGATCACCTGCGTCTCGTCATCTCCTCCGCCCTTCAGGGGATGCCCCACGCCACCATCAAGGGCAGCTTTCCTGCCACGGAGCGGCTCATCGAGATCGCCGAAGGCCAGGCGACCGCAGAACCGCTCGATCCGACTCAGCCACCTGCCCGGTTCGTCGTCGCCGCGATCGTGGCTCTCGACCTGGGCTGGGCGGCGATGGAGGAATGGCTGGTGGAGGCGGCCTCTCTCGCCGAGTTCGATCGCGAGACGCTGGTAGCGTGGCTGGATCAGGTCGTGCTCTGCGTCGCGCGCGAGATGCTGCCCGCCGCGGAGGGCTGACGTCCAGCGCGCGAAGCGGTCTCTCGAAGCGGATCGCCCGCCATGACGGTGAACGCGTGCGTCTCGCCTCTCTCCTCTCCCGACGGTTCGTCTTCTTCGTCCAACCCGCCTCGGGGCGCACGCCGTGTTCAAGCGCCGCGAGAGCACCGCTCGGGACGTTGCGGGCCGGCGCGGATAACCTCCCGAACGTCGCTCCGCTCATGATGCGAGTGGGCTTGACGCACCACAAGGGCTACCTGCACCTCATTGTCCGGCTTTCTCTGCAGAGGGCGCCTTCCGACCAGACGATGGTTCGACCGCCGGCGGGCGCAGCTCGTGGACGTCATGCGCGGCATCCTCGCGCGAAACGCGATGGGCGACCGCGGATGACTGGACACTGGCGCGCCGCGCGCCGAGCAGCTACCCTCTGTTCACAGTGGGTCACCCGTCGGCGGCGGACCGACACGAGGGGGCAGGAGCATGGCACTGACCGCCGGACGCGACTACGGAGTGAAGCCACGGTGGCGCCCGGGGCGACCGCGCATCCGGGTGCGGCGCCTCCTGCTGCAGTGGGTGACGAGCGCCGTCGCCCTCTACGTCGCCGCGATTATCATGCCGGGCGTGAGCATCCAAGGTCCGGTCGCCGCGCTGGCAGCGGCAGCGGTGATCGCCGTGCTCAACGCTTTGCTGCCGCCGCTCGTCGCCGCGCTGCGCCTGCCGTTCATGCTCGCAATCGGCTTCCTGCTGGTCCTCGTGCTGGACGCGCTGATGGTGATGCTCGCGGCAGAGCTCGCCGAGAACACCTTCACGGTCGACTCGTTCTTCGCAGCCCTGCTCGCCTCCGTGGTCGCGGCGGCGGTCACGGTCGTCCTCGAGGTCATCCTCGGCACCAACGACGACGACGTGTATTCGCTGCGCGTCACGCAGCGGATCGCGCGCCGCTCGCGCCGCCGCGAGGCGACCGACGTCCCGGGCATCATCTACCTGGAGATCGATGGGCTCGCCCGGCCGGTGCTGCAGCGCGCCCTCCGCGGCGGGCATGCGCCCGAGATGGCGCGCTGGATCGCCTCCGGGTCGCACCGGCTCTCGGAGTGGGAGACCGACCTCTCCTCGCAGACCGGCGCTTCGCAGTCGGGGTTGCTGCTCGGTGCCAACGACGACATCCCGGCCTTTCGCTGGGTGGAGAAGGAGTCGGGCCGCATCATGACCTGCTCGGCTCCGCCCGATTGCGCCCTCATCGAGGAGCGGCACTCGAGCGGCAAAGGGCTCCTGGCCGGCGGCGGCGCCAGCCGCAGCAATCTCCTGTCGGGCGACGCCGCTCACGTCATCTTGACCGTCAGCCGTATGGAGGCCGAGAAGAAGGCCAACCCCGGCTATCGCGCCTTCCTCGCCGACGGGTACAACGTCACCCGCACCTTCGTGCTCTTCTTCTACGAGGTGTTCCTTGAGCGGACGGCCGCGGGGCGTCAGCGCCGCCGCGACGTGCAGCCGCGCGGCGACCGCCCAGTCAAGTACGCGTTCATGCGCGCTGGGCTCTCCGTGTTGGTGCGCGACTTCACCGTGTACAGCATCATCAGCGACATGATGATGGGCGTCCCGGCGGTCTACGCGTGCTTCGCCGGTTACGACGAGGTGGCGCACCACTCCGGCCTCGAGCGTGACGACGCCATGGAGGTGCTGCGCAAGCTCGACCAGCAGTTCGGACGCATCGCGCGCGCCCGTGAGTATGCCGCGCGCCCTTACGAGATCGTCGTGCTCTCCGACCACGGCCAGACCCAGGGTGCGACCTTCAAGCAGCGCAACGGCTATGGGCTGGACGAGCTCGTCGCGCGCTACTTGCGCAGTTCGAGTGTGTCCGGACTGGACGCCGGCGACGAGAACGACACCGCCGTGAGCAAGGCGCTGCGCGAGGCCACCGGCCGTAGGCAGAAGGTGGCCGCCAAGCACGACGTCGGCGACCGCAAGGTCGTGGTGATGGGCTCCGGCAACCTCGGGCTGATCTACCTCATGGACGGGCCGCGGCGGCTCACGATGGAGGAGATCGATGCGCGCCACCCGGACCTCCTGCCGGCGCTCCGGGTGCACCCGCACATCGGCTGGCTGCTGGTCCGCTCGGCGGAGCACGGCGCCGTGGCGCTGGGCGCGCAGGGCGCCAACTACCTCTCGCAAGGGCGCGTGGAGGGCGAGGACCCGCTGGCGCCGTTCTCACCCACGGCGGCGTCACATCTGCTGCGCACGGACGGCTTCCCGCATGTCGCCGACATCATGGTGAACAGCTTCTACGACGAGCAGCTCGGCGAGGGCTGCGCCTTCGAGGAGCTGATCTCGTTCCACGGCGGCATGGGCGGCCCGCAGACGCAGCCGTTCCTGCTGCATCCCGCCGCGCTGCCGGGGCCGGACGAGCCGATCATCGGCGCCGAGGCGGCGCACCGGGTGCTGGCGGGCTGGCGGCGCGCACTGCAGGGCGACGCCTAGCGGGCACGACGTGCCCGGGCCGCGTCGCCCCTGACGAGAGAACGCGACGGGGGCGCCGTGAGGCGCCCCCGTCGCAGGTGCCGGGTTCTGTCGCCCGGCGTTACTCGTCGGCCAATTCCGCGCCGTAGCGCACGAGATCGGCTGGATGGATCCACTCGTCGACGAGAGCTACTCCGCCGGCATCCATGATCGCATTGCGCAGTGGGATCGCCCAGCGGTGCTCGATCAGGGCGATCGCCGCCGTCATGCCTGGCGGGATCTGGTCGGCGAGGATCCAGAGGTCCTCCTCGTCGTACATCTTGCCGTCGGCCATCGCCTCGGCGCCAAGGACGGCGCCCGCGTCCGCGCCGAGCTCGCCGGCCGCGCCGAGACCAAGCAGGGCACCGGCGACGGCGCCGAACTCCTGGAGCTCCGGCCGGTCGCCGATTTCGACCTCGGTGACCTCGCCGTTCTCGTCCTTGGCGACGATGAGCAGGTCGATCAGGCGCACGATGTCCGCCTCGCGCAGGCGTTTGATCTCATCCAAGACCGCGCCGGTGAAGTTCGGCTCCACGAAGCCGACGGTCAGGAGCTGTACCGGACCAAGTGCCATAGTTCCTCCCTAGGGTCAGTCGCGTCCCGACCGCTCACATGCTCTGCAGGATCTTGGTCTTCTGGATGTCGAACTCGGCCTGCGTCAGCACGCCCTGGTCGAGCAGGCTCTTGAGCTGCGTCAGCTTCGCCATGGCGTCTTCGGAGCTGGCCGGCGCTGCGGCTTGCGGCTGCGCTTGGGCCTGCTGTGCCTGCAGGTCGTCGATCTGCTGTTGCTGCGCGGCGTCCTGATCTCGCCCCCCTTGCACCCTCTTGCCTACATGGTAAGCCGCTCCGCCTACGATGGCAGCGCGCAGAAGAAATGGCATCTCATCCTCCTTGGTCGGTGTACCGAGCCTGCGATCATCGCGAGCCTTCTCCGCGGCTTAACGCGCTCCCGCGAACCGGGGGTTGCGGTCGCCCGCGGACTACCTCTCCGAATACCCCCGAACCTGCCGTGATAATCTCAACCGGCCCGCAGATGGTAACCGGACGGTAACGGAAGGTCGAGTGGCCGATGTTGGGAGATTGGGCAACACGGATACGATGAATGCTGCGAGGTGCAGCATGAACGACCACAGCGCCTACCAGACCGCCGAGCTCGCCGAGGTCTACGACGCCATCTATGCCGGCCGCGAGGACACTCGATTCTGGCAGGCGATGGCCTTGGCCACGGCCGCCCGCCCGATCCTCGAGCTCGGTTGCGGGACCGGCCGCGTGTTGCTGTCGCTGGCGCGGGCGGGACACGAGATCACCGGGGTGGATCTCTCGGAACACATGCTGGATGTGTGCCGCGCCAAGCTCCGGCGTGAGCCGCCGGCGGTGCGCGAGCGCGTACGGCTGCTCGCGGCCGACATGACGTCCTTCGAGCTCGGCCGCCGCTTCGCCGCGATCACCATCCCGTTCGCCAGCTTCCAGCACCTGCTCACCGCGGAGCAGCAGCTGGCATGTCTGGAGCGCTGCCGCGCACATCTGCTGCCGCACGGTGCCCTCGTGCTCGACCTGCCCAACCCGAGCCCGGCGCCGCTCTCCGCCGTCCAAGAGCAGCTTGACGCTCGCGCCACGGCGGTCGAGCTCGTCGATTGGACGGCTGGCCGGCGGATCCGCTGGTGGGCGACGGTGACCGACTCTCGGCCCTCCCTGCAGCGCTACGCGTTCGAGGTGACCTACGAGGTCATCGGCGCCGACGGTACCGTACGGCGGCTCAATGAGACGCTGGTCTTGCGCTACGTGTTCCGCTACGAGCTCGAACACCTGCTCGTGCGCGCCGGCTTCCGTATCACCGCCCTCTACGGCGACTACGACTGCTCGCCCTTCGGCGATGCATCGCCGGCGATGATCTTCGTGGCCGAGCCCGTGGACGACCGCGCCGGAGGCGACTCGGCGTGCGCCTGAGGCCGCGACGGCTCAACGTGGGCATCGCGGCCCTGTTCATGATCGGGTCGGCGGGGTTCGCCGTCGGGTCGTTGTCGGACTACGCGTCGGCCGTCGGCGCCTCCGCCGACGCGGTCACGTTCTTCGTCTCCTCGATCTTCTTCACCCTGGCCTCGTTCTGGCAGCTGGTGCAGAGCCAGAGCCCGGCCGCGGCCGCGGCCGGGCCGACGCACGACGACGAGCGGCAGCAGGTGCGCTTCTTCGCCTGGCTGCCGCACGACAGGTCCTGGCTGGCTGCCGCGACGCAGTTCCCGGGCACGCTGTTCTTCAACGGGACCACCTTCTGGGCGATCACCACCGCAGCGACGTCCGGTCAGTACGACGAGGTCGTATGGCGGCCGGACTTCTACGGCTCGATCCTGTTCCTCGTCTCGAGCAGCTTTGCGGTGCTGGCCGTGGGGCCGCTCCTGTCGTGGCGGCCGCGGAGCGCCGGGTGGCGCATCGCGTGGCTCAACATGATCGGCTCCATCGCGTTCATGGCGTCCGCCATCGGGGCGTATGTGCTGCCGGCCACGGGCGAGGCCGTCGACATCGCACTTGCGGACAAGGGGACGTTGGTGGGCGCCGTCTGCTTCTTCGTCGGCGCCCTGCTCGCGATCCCGGCGTGGAAGCCCGCCTCAGAGACCGGCCCGAGTTCGAAGACGGCGTAGCGCCAGCCCGAGCGAGTCACAGGCTTCACTCAGATGGCTCTCAGTGGGCTCTCAGCTTGTCGCGGTACAAGAAGAGACAACATGAGGTCCCCGCACCCTCCCGCGGCGGATTCTCGTCGATCCCTGATCGATCCGTGAGCTCCGTCCGGTCCGACGGGCACCAAGCAGGAAAGGCAGAAGAGATGGCACTCAGGAGGTTCCTCACGATGATGGTGGCCGGCTTCGTCGGCGCCGCGCTCCTCCTGGGCGTGGCGTACGCAACAGGCGTCGTCGGCGGCGCGACGACGGTGACGACGGTCAAAGGTGAGCCGGCGGCCTTCAAGACCACAGGCCTTACTCCTCAGGACATCTACGAGAAGTACGTGGGCAGCGTCGTCGAGATCCGGTCGACGTTCCCGGGCAGCTACGACATGTGGGGCCAGTACTCCGGCGACCAGCAGGCGCTGGGCACAGGCTTCGTCGTGTCCGAGGATGGCGACATTCTGACCAACGCACACGTGGTGAGCGAGAGCGGCCAGCTGGCGAGCGCCGTCACCGTCATCTTCAAGGGGGATAGATCCGCAGGTACGCAGGTGCAGGGCACCATCGTCGGCTCCGACGACTCGACCGACGTTGCCGTGATCCGCATCGACCCGGGCCAGGCGACGGCGCTCGAGCCGATCCCGCTGGGCGATTCCTCGCAGGTCGCCGTCGGTGAACAAGTGGTCGCCATCGGCAATCCGCTGGGCCTCGACTTCTCGCTGTCCTCCGGCGTCGTCTCCGCGACCGACCGCGAGCTGCAGTCGCCGAACGGTGCGGTCATCACCGGCGGCATCCAGACCGACGCCGCCATCAACTCCGGCAACTCCGGCGGCCCGCTGATCGACGCCGACGGCAAGGTGATCGGCATCAACGAGCAGATCGCCTCGCAGTCCGGGGGCAATGACGGCATCGGCTTCGCGGTGCCGATCAACACCGCGGTCGCCGTGATGCAGCAGATCCTGGACGGCTCGCTCCCGCAGCAGAGCCAGGCGCCCAGCACGGACGGGTCCTCGGAGTACTGGCCGTACTGATCCAGACCACACCTTGAGGTGAGGAGGGCCGGGGCGGCGTAGCCGCCCCGGCCCTCTCGCGTCCAGCCCGCACGATCAAGCGTACCCACGTTCGGGGTCCCCCGGTGCACGACGATAGGATGATCGCAGCCGCGACGCGACGCGGGAACCGCCGAGAAGGGGACAGGATGACAGCCTTGGCGATCATCGCCATCATCATCGTCTGGAGCGCGGTCTCCGGCCCGCTGGACCGGCGCGGGGTCACCTCGGCGATGGTCTTCACCCTCGCGGGTCTCGTTGTCGGGGCGTCGGTGCTGGGGATACTCGACCTCTCGCCCGAGAGCTCCGCGGCCGAGCGGGTCACCGAAATCGCCCTCGCGCTGCTCCTCTTCGGCGACGCGTCGCGGCTGGACCTGCACTCGCTGCGCCGTGAGCTCGGCTGGCCGAGCCGGCTCCTCCTGATCGGGATGCCGCTGACCTTGCTGGCCGGCACCGGGGTCGGACTGCTCGTGTTCCCAGGAATGGCGCTCGCCTCCGTCGTCCTGCTCTCGACGATGCTCGCCTCGACCGACGCGGCGCTCGGGCAGAAGGTCGTCTCGGACCCCTCGGTCCCTGCCCGCGTGCGCCAGGCGCTCGATGTGGAGAGCGGACTGAACGACGGCCTCGCGGTGCCCTTCTTCCTGGTCGCGCTCGACCTCGCGAACGCCGAGCTCACGAAAGGGATCACCTCGGCGGTCGTCACGAGGGCGGCCGAGCAGATCGGCTGGGGGCTGACGGGGGGCGTGGCCGCGGGCATCCTCGGAGGGCTGCTCTTCCGAGTCGCCGACGATCATGGTTGGATCAGCCGTGAGTGGCGGCAGATCCTGCCGCTGGCCACGGCCCTACTCGCCTACGCCATGGCTGCGGGGCTCGGGGGCAGCGGCTTTATCGCCGCCTTCGTCGGCGGCATGATCTTCGGGCGCGTCTCCAGTGAGCACGGCGCCGCCACCTTGTTCACCGAGGAGACCGGCGGCCTTCTCGCCGCGGTCACCTGGATCGGCTTCGGCGCTCTCGCTCTCGGCTGGGCGTTACCCCACGTCACGTGGCAGGTCGGCCTCTATGCCGTGCTCAGCCTGACGCTGGTGCGCATGATCCCGGTGGCGATCGCCATGGCGCGCAGCGGCGCGCGAAGGCCGACCGTGGCATTCATCGGCTGGTTCGGCCCTCGCGGTCTCGCCACGATCGTGTTCGGGCTGCTCGTCTACGAGCGAGGCGTTCCGGAGCAGCAGACGCTGCTGACCACGGTCGTGGTCACGGTGGCGCTCAGCGTTCTGCTCCACGGCCTAAGCTCGGTGCCGCTCGTGTCCGCCTACCGTCGCTGGTACGAGAGTCACGTCGCCGTCCATCCCGCGACGCCTGAGGCGACGCCAGCGACCATGCCCCGCCGCAGACGCCAGGTGAGCGCCGCCGACCTCGAGCGGCTCGCCGGCGAGGGCGCGCCGGACTGAGGCGACTCGTGGACCTCGGCGTAGGCGTCGGTGAGGACGTCACGCTCCCCGGGAATCGCGGTCGCGCCGATGGGCCTGCCGGGCCGCCATGCGCTGCTGCAGCGGCGGTGTGACGATCATCACGGTGGCGAGGGCGAGCACGATGAGTGCGACCATCGTCGGGCCGGCGTCGAGCATGAACCCCGTGAGGAGGACCACCATCAGCGGGGTTCGGAAGAGCGCATAGACGGCGCCGGTCATGATGCCGGCGACGAAGATCGCCACCGGCACGCCCGGGAGCGCCAGGTTGAGGGCCAGCGCTACGCTGACCGAGGCGAAGACGAGCGGGAACGTCGGCCCGCCGAGGAACCCGCTCTTGAACCCCACGGCGAGCAGCGCCAGCTTGCCCACCGCCATCACCAGCAGCACGGCGATGCCGTACCCCGCAGCGCCTTCGATGACCGTCTGCACCTGCGTCTCGCCGGAGAACATGACGACGGGCGCCAGCACGCCGACGGCGCTGAAAATGGCGCCGGCCACGAGCGCCCGCAGGACGAGCCGGTTCTCGAGCCGCCCGAAGAACCCGGCGGCGGCTTTCATGAGGACTGCGGTGAGCAGGGCCAGCACGAGTCCGGTGAGCGCCAGCGGCACCATGAGGAGGGCGTCCCAGACGCTGTAGCTCTGCACCGGTGGCAGGTGTAGGAAGTTCGCGAAACCCGTCTCGCCCAAGATGAGAAAGACCCCGTAGCCGACGCCGCCACCGATCAGGCTGGCCGGCAGCGTCGAGAGGCCCTGCTGCTTGGTCTCCGCCACCTCGGTGCCCAGCACGGCGGCGAACACCGGGTTCTCCAGGAGGCCGTTGTAGCCCGAGGCCACGCTGGCGAACACGAGCTTCGGCCGCCGGTCGGCCGGGATCTTGAAGAGGTCGCAGTACAGGGCGGCGATCTTGCTGGCGATGTTGCCGATGGCCCCCTCGGGGCCGAGCACGGCGCCCGAGAACAGTGAGGCCAACGACTGGGCGACGGTCGCCGGCAGGTCCTTCCACTTCAGGTGCGTGACGTCGCCGGTGAGGCTGTCGAGGATAGACCCGTCGAGGTTGCTCGGCGCCTGGGCGAACTTCACGAGCAGTCCGACGAGCAGAGAGAACGGCAGGCAGATCGCTGGGAACATCCACGCGTGGTCGGAGACGAAGCGGTTGTCCCAGATCAGCTGGTTGAGCGCCTCGTAGACGACGAACCAGGCGAGGACGCCGAAGCCGCCAATCAGCGAGACGACGATGACGTGGACGTACAGGCCTCGGGGATACGGGACGGCGGTCTGCGCATCGGTCTGAGATGGGACAGCTTGCTGTGGCTGGGCGTTCACGGATGGCTCACCCTCCCGTCGACCTGCTGAGGGTCGGATCGTTGTGCCAACCCCAGGTGCTCTTTCTCGCTCCCGCGAGGCATCGTCACCTGAGGCTCGCGCGAGAGCCGGCGCGAGAACGGCCGCGACAGCGCGTTGTC